>Ga0272441_10000310_pt1 | contig 112334 bp, 92 predicted proteins | sample SSMProp6N_FD_193582 | JGI IMG/M metagenome (GOLD analysis project Ga0272441, IMG submission 193582) | Marine sediment archaeal communities from Little Sippewissett salt marsh, Falmouth, MA, United States - SSM-Prop-6N | ecosystem: Environmental > Aquatic > Marine > Wetlands > Sediment ...
ACAGACTAGCAAACAGCGTCACATTGGCCCGGTGGCGCCCGCTGATCAAGGCGCGACCGAGGAGCGCGCGGAGCGTACCTCAGTACGTGAGCACGCACCGCAGGGAGCAACGCAGAGCAGGGGAGTGCCACCGGGGCAAGGTGATGCTGTTTTAGCCCTTGGGCTTGAAGTGGAAGGGGTAGGTCACAAAGGGCATGCTGCCTTCCGGCTTGGGGAACCGCCAGCGACGCACGGACCGCTTGATGCAGGACTCGGTGCCGCCGTGGTTCAGGGTGGACTGAGCGATGGAGACCCGGCCCACACCGCCCGAGGCGGTGATCGTGAAGGAGACCTTCACCATACCGGCCAGCTGTGGGTTCGTCGGGAGGCCAATGCTCATGTAGCAGTATTTGATCTCGGACAGATGGCGCCGGATGACTCGGCGGATGGTGGCCGCATCGAGGCCACCGGACACCGAGGCGCGGCTCATGAACACCCGCGGGCTGCGAGACCGGTACTTGCCCACGCCGAAGCCGCGGCCACCGAGGCCGAAGCCGCCGCCACCGCCGCCGCCGCCGCCCTTGCCAAAGCCACCCCAGCCGCCGAAGCCGACGCCACCGGCGCCGGAGCCGCCACCACCGCGGCCGCCGCCGCCAAGGCCGAGACCGCCGAGGCCGGACTCGTCACCCACCGTGTGGCCCATGAGGGCGCCCAGTGCGTCCTCCGCCTCGGACGAGACCGCCGAGTCTCGACTGAACATGGACCCCAGCTTCTGGTTCATGGCCGAGAGGACCCCGAGCATACCGGCTCCCTTGCCCACAGAGGGCTTCGAAGAGCTGGCATTGGGGTTGGGCGGGCCGGAGCCCAGGGCCTTGACGCGATCATCCACCTTGCCTGCCGGGCCCTTGATCTTCACGTTCTTGTCGAACTTCTGCTTCTTCTTGTCTTCCTTCTGCTTTTTCGGCTTCTGCTTGAGCTCCTTGCGCTGAGCCTTCATCTCGTCGCGCAGCACCTTGGAGAAGCGACCCTTGCCCTCCAGGCTGTCGGACTCCAGGGAGTCAGCGCCGGTCGGCTTGAAGGCGAACAGCAGCGCGAACAGCCCGATCACCACACCCGATCCGGTGGTGGTGAGGGTAATGGGCGCTGTGACCAGACCCATGGCCGCCTCGGGGAGACCCCCACCCACGATGGCGCGGCCACTAGCCACGGTGTTGACGATGAACGCGTTGTCACCGAACTCGAGCTTGGCGTGCAGCCCCTCGGGGATGGCGTACTCGTAGGCACCCTGGATCTCACCCGAAGGCTTGGCCTGGCCCTGCTGGACCAGATCCTCCAGGGACAGCCGGGAGCCGCCGGCAATTTCGGCGTAGCCGTCCATCTTCGAGGTGTACGTCAGGAAGAACGCCGTCCCGTCGGAGCGGACCAGTGGGAACTGGGCCGCCTCTGGTGGCAGAGCCTCCATGGGGGTGTGGAAGGTGTTCTTGGGATGCTCACCGATGGTGAACCGAGGCTTCTGGAGGTCGTCCCGGGAGCGGAACACACCCCACAAAAAGCAGTACAAGCCCACGATGAACCCGGCGAACCCGGCGATCTCAACGTTCCGGTTGGAGCGGATCTTCGGTACGAACTTCTCCGGCAAGCCGCGCTCCTTGATGAACTCCTTGACCTTCGCCTGGTACACCTCCTGGCGCTTCACGTGCCAGATCTGCGCGGCGAAGGCGCCCGCGCCGGCCACGGCGATGCCCAAGCCCAGGACCAAGGCGGCGATCGCGATCAGCGTTGGCTTGCCGGCCTTCGGATCCGAGAAGTGCCGCACCATGTGGGCCGCGTTCTTGTACATGGCGACGACTTCGACGCTGCGGCTGCCGTCCACGGCCTCCACGCTGGCGATCTCGTCCCCGGTGAGCTCGGTGGCCACGAAGGACGAGGAGCGCTGGAGCCCGGCCCGGGCCACTGGCGGCTGGTAGCCGCCGCCCACGCCGGGCACTCCAGGCATACCGGGCGCCATGGGTTGCCCGCCGGGGATGGCGCTGGGCACCGGTGCCGACTGGACCGAGGGCACGGCAGGTGCGCCGACGGCGGCCGCAACAGAGGCCCCGATCTCCACGACCACCTCGGTGTCGCCCAGGCGGATCCGATCACCGCTGTTGAGCTTGGCTTTGTTGACCCGCTGGCCGTTGACGATGGTCCCCTTCGCCGAGCCCAGATCCGAGATGAAGACCTCGGTGGGGCTCGCAACCTGGATGTACGCATGCATCCGGGAGACTGACTCGTCGTCGATTCTCAGGTGGGCGGAAGACAGCTTGCCGACCTTGATCACGTCCTGTGAAAGGGTCTGCTCACCAATCTGCGCGCCTCCCTTGAAGATCTTGAAGGTCAGCGGCACCTTGCCTGCGCTACTCATTCGGTCCTCCTCTTCTGGCCGTTGGGCCATCCAGGGGCGAAAGTCTTACTGCCTCACGTGCCTGGCTATTCTCGACCTCGCCGCAGAGTGGAATCTGTGTCTCTGCGGCAATTGGACAACCGCGTTCGAGCCCGGTTCCATCTTTTTTCGCGGCGACCCGCTCCGGCGCCGAAGGTTCGCCACCACACCAGCCCGACCTCCCAGCCCAGCGGCTAGATGTCTTCCGCAGTCTTGAGCATTTCCGGAATAAAATCCAGACGATACTCAATCAGACTCTTGTGGACAGGCTTCACCCGACCACCGAGGAACTCACCCTCGGGGGTCAGGAGGGCACCCTCGATGTTGTCTCCTTCGAAGTCGAAGACTTTCTTTTTGACGTAGCCCCTCTTCTGGGCGGAGGCGATACCTGCCCCCGCGAGGACCAGCGTCAACGCCACTGTTATTCCGAGGATCCTCTTCCACATACCGAACCTCCTGCGGTGCTCTTGCCGCCCGGCCGACAGGCCAGGACGACGTTCAAACACCTTGGCTCCCGACAAACCGCACCTGGCCGATTCTAACTGACCAGGGGGATCAAACTCCAGTAGGTTTTGCCCGGGGGAGTGTCGACATGAATTATTCACGCCCCCGGGCTGTAATTCCAATACGTTACATTCCGCCGGGGCGCGCGCCTCCCATACCCTTGGGGGCCGTCATGGGCCGCGTCATGGCCGCGTCGCGCCGACGCTGCTCTTCACGACGCCGCTTGGCGTCCAGCTCCATCGTCTTCATCTTCGCCTCCACCTTGCGCTGGTAGGCGATCTCGGAGAGCTGCTCCTTTGCCTCCTTGCGGGCCCTGCGGCTCGTGAACTTTCGCGGCTTGGTCAGGTACTCCTTGTACCACTTCTCAGCCTTGTCCTTGTCGTTCATGTAGTCCATGTACAGGTGACCCATGTTGTAAATGGCGTCGGTGTAGTTGGGGTTGATGGACAGCGCCTTTTTGTACTGGGCGATTGCCTTGTTGTAGAACTCGTCCCGCCTCATGGGAGCCACTGTGGAGGCGAGCCCGCGCAGGGCCACGCCGAGCCCCACGATGGCGTCCACGCGCTTGGGCTGCTGCTTGAGCACCCGAGTAAAGCTCACGTGGGCGATTTTGTAACCGCGGAACCCCAGGGCGATGGCCGCCCGATTCATGTGGGACTCGATGTTGTTGGCGTCGCACTTGAGGGCGGCCTCGAAGCGGTACATGGCCTCCACCAAGCGCTTGTCCCGGAGCAGCAGCAGACCCGTGAGGTTGCGAAGCTGCGCGGCGGCCAGATCGAAGTCCGAGGGGGTCTCGGGGGTTTTGCAGTACTTGCCCTTGACCACCGGCTTCTTGAAGACCTTGAGGGCCTCCTTGAGCACGAGCTTGGCCAGCATGAGCTTGGAGCGGTGCTTTCGCTTCTTGGACTGCTGGAAGTACAGCAGAGACAGCAGGGTATACGCCTTGAGGTTGAGCACCGCAGACCGTAGGTCCTTGCCGGCCGAGGCCCGGGCCAGCACCATGCGCAGGTGCGCCTCGGCGATGTCGAAGGAGGTCCTGGACTCGAACTTGAGCCGCCGCCAGAACCGCTTGAGCACCTCCGGGGCCGGCTCGCCCTTGCGCGCCTTCCGCTCGAAGATCACTGCCAGGTTGTAGTTGGCGTCGATGTTCTGTGGCCGCGCCAGGAAGGCCTGGAGGAAGGTCTGGTACGCCGCTCCATGGTTGCCGCTGCGCGCCGCCATCTCGGCGAGGTTCACCTTGGCCGGAGCGTAGTTGGGCACAGCGTTGAGAGCGGACCGGTAGGCCGACCTGGCCCTCGCGTCCATCATGCACTTGGAGTAGGCCACGCCCTGGTTGAACCGGGCGCGGGCCACGGCGATCTTCTCGCCGGAGACCTGCCGGGCGACCTTTTCGAAGGCGTCGGCCACCTTCTCACAGTCCGAGCTGGTCCACTTGCCGCCGCGGCTCTTGGCCTCCTGGAGGACGGCCTTGACGTCTTGCTCCACCTTCTTGAAGGCCCTCTTGGCCTTGGTGGAGAGCTTCTTCTCCTTCTTCTTGGCAAAGACGCTGCCGCCAGCGCCCGCGCCATCGCCACCGGCGCCGTCCCCGCCGCCAGGGGTGGTGCCGCCGTTCTTCTTACCGTTACAGGCCAGCGCCAACAGGAAGGAGCCGGCGACCATCAGAATCACGATTCGCTTTTTCATCGCTCGCCTCCTTTCCTACTTGTCACCGAATTTGAAGTCGGCCTTGTCAATGGTTGTCGACAGGTATCCGGGCTTGGCGCGCCGCTCGCTCGCCAGCGGGTACTTGTCGGGCTCCAGGCGATTGATCTCCCGCTCGCAGAGCCGGGACCACTCATTGAACCACCGCAGCTTCTTGGACAGGGCCAGGCAGATCTTGTAGCCCCCCTGCGCCTTGGCGAGCAGCGGGTTGGCCACCTTCTCCATCTGGGCCTTGTAGGCATCCCGGGCAGCGAAGCCCTTGAGGAACTTCGGCACAGGGGCGTTGAGCATCAGCTCGGCGAAGTTGTGGAAGATCATGCCGGCCCGGGCCACCGAGGCGATGGACCAGTGGGCGTCGCCGCGCTTCTTGTTGCCGATCTTCACCCTGACGGCGGTGATGACCGACATGAACTTCTTCACCAGCAGGCCGCCCTTCTTCATCTTGGCGGTGAGCCACTTGGTGAACCGCTTGATGGAGCGCTTGGCCTTGGCGGGGTAGCGCGGGTTGAAGTCCAGCTTGCGGGGCAGGCTCAGCCGGAGGTAGTCCTCGAACTGGAACTCCGCGCTCATGAACTTGGCGTGGGCGGCGTAGTGCCGGGCGTTGTTGATCTTCGCCATCCGGTCCCCGTCGGTCTTCGCGATCTTCAACAGACCGCGGCCGTTGGCCCAGATCCGCAGGGCGCGGCCGAAGTACCGCTTCGCCGTGCGCACGCTCCGCCCATCGCGCTGGAGGTAGATGATCTTCTTCTGCTTTTTCTTCTTACCCTTCCGGCGGTAGTACCGGATCTTGATGCACTGGCCATGGGTCTGGGCCACCTTGCAGCTCCGACGCCACCAGATGTCTCCCAGCTTGGCCAGGGACTCGATGTACTTGTCCACCTCACCGACGGCGCCGTAGCCGTTGGCGTAGCGGCTCAGGTTGATGAGGACCTTGTCCTCGTCACCCTGGTTTTCGTACATCTTGACCACCAGCCAGAAAGACTTGGCGGCCAGCTTCTTGAACTTGCCCCCCCGGCGCTTGTAGCGCTTGATGAACGCCGCGGCGTTCTTCATCATCTTGCGCTCCTCGCCGAGGCCACCGCGGAGCACGATGCCCCACATGAGGCTCTCGGGCGCCTCCTTGCGCTTGGAGTACTTGTCGAAGAACAGCTCGTACCACTTGGCGGCCTGCTTGAAGAAGGCCAGGTTGTGGAAGTTCCCCGCCAGGTAGTACATCGACAGGGCGCGGTGCTTGGACTTCTTGAACCGCTGCACGATGGTCCGGCGCATCTTCACTGCCGGGCCCAGCATGCCGGCCGCCTCGTAGCAGGCGCCCGCGTTCCAGAAGAAGGTGTCGAGGTTGGAGGCGCTGGTGTACCGCGTGGCCATCTCCTCGAAGGCGGCGCCGCAGTCGGCGAACTTCTTGGCCTTCTGGAGCTGGTCGGCGTCCGCCCACATGGCCTTCAGCTTGAAGTCATGCATCTTGGCGGCGAACTCCTCGTCCTCCATCAGCCTCTTGCTCGCGATGAACTTGTTGACGTAGGTGCGCACGTCCTTGTACCGCTTCTTCACGGTGAGCATGCCGATGATCCGGAAGGCCGCCGTGCGCGCCGCCTGGGGCATGTCCGTCACGTGGTTGAGCGACACCTTGAGGAACAGCGGGATCGCCTTGTCGAAGTGGTTGTGCTTCCAGTACATGTGCCCTGTGTTGAACACGATGGCCGGCAGGTACTTGGACTTGGGCACATACTTGATGTACGTCTTGAAGGCCTCGAGCATGGCCAGCTGGGCCGCCGGGATCTCCTGCTTCGCATAGACATGGGTCCACTCGACGCAGCGGCGACGCTTCCTCTTGACGCAGACCTTCTTGCTCTTGGACTTGCTGCCCATGGAGCTGATCTCTTTGTTGGTGATCTTGTTGGCCTTCATCCAGCAACGCACCGCGGCGAGGGCCGCCTCGTTCCGCTTGCCCAGGTACACTTTCCGCTTCATGGTGCGCGGCTTGGGCGTCTTGACGATGGACGTGAAGACATGGGCCAGCTTCACCCACTCGTGCAGCGGCACGTTCGGGTTCTTTTGGTTGAAGAACCACAAAAGGTCCGCGTACTGGTAGCGCATCAGGTAGATGACCTTCGATTTGGGGTAGGTCTTGATGTACTCCTCGTACAGGGCGCGCGTCTTGCCGAGGGTGTCCATGTTCTTGGTCTTCAGACCCTCTGCGTGCCACTGGGTGGCCAGCATCTTCATGGTGTTCTCAGTGGAGCTCCGGCACTGGATGACCTGAGGGGCCTTCCGGCCGTACTGCCTGGTCAGGCTCAAGGTGACCTTGCCCAACAGCTTCACCGCGCTCACCTGGGCGCCCTTGTTCCCGATGTTGATCGTGGCGTCCACGATGGTGGTCGCCCACTGGCAGCGGGCCTTGTCCCGGGGCCAGCGCCTCCTGGCCTCCTGAAAGACCTTGATACAGTCGATGTTTTTGCCCTGGGCGTAGTACATGGTGCCCAGCAGCACGAACATCATCTTCGAGATGGACGGGCGGCCCTTCGACACATTGTGGAAGAAGTTGTACGCCTTGTCGGGCCGGCCGATGTGAGTATAGGCACGAACCACGTCCTTGCGCGCCGCCTGGATCAGGTTCTTGCCGCCGCGCTTGCCGCGGGAGACCTCGACGAACTTGGACAGGGCGAACCGGAACTTCTTGAGGTTGAGGTAGCACCAGCCGATCTTGTAGTTGGCGTAGGGGGCCAGCGGCGAGTTCGTGTATCGCGCCACCTTCTGGAAGACGGCGATGGCCTCGACGATGCGGCGGTTGTTGAAGAAGAACTCTCCCTTGGCCAAGAGGGCGTCGGGGATGAACCGGGACCGGGGGTGCTCCTTCACCAGGCGAGAGAACATCGCCATCATGATCTGGGAGTACTGCCGGGCCTTGGCGTGCTTGCCGTTCTTCTTCTCCTGCTCGGCGAGGCTCTTGGCGATGTCGCCGACGGTGAAGATCACCTCGTCCATGCGGCTGTAGCTGTTGTACTTTTTGTTGGTGGTGATGAGCACGTACTTGGTCAGCGACTTGCGCAGCCAGTAGGTGGCCCGGGCAAAGTACAGCTTCTGCCGCTTGCGCAGCCGCCGGGCCTGGGCTTTGTTCCCCGACTCCTGAGCCGAGAATATCTTGTCGTGCATCGACATCCCGGCCTTCCACTGGTTCATGCGCATGGCGTTGTAGTGCTCGGCCACGCGGAACAGGTAGTCCGGGTACTTGCCGGAGTCGGGATCCGCCAGCTTCAGGGTCGACTCGAGCAGCCGAATGCCCCGGCGGATGAGGCTCTCTTTCTTGGCGGCGAGCTGCCGCAGCTTGGCCTGCGATTTCCGGATGTCCGCAGCCGTGATCTGCTTGGCGGCGGTCATCTTCTTCGCAGCAGCTTTGGACAGCCTCTTGTGCTTGCCCATCTTCATGATCTTGGTTTTTTTGCGCTTGCCCAGCTGGGCCTCCGCGGTCTGGGCTCCCAAGAGTCCCACCACGGCAATGACCACAACGGCAAACGCTGTACGCGTTCTCATCATGAGGTACTCCTCACCTTTCCCCGGCGGCTGTTGAGGATATCTGCTCGCGGGCAGCCCGGAGGTCGACCTCCTCCGGACGGCTCCCTATCAGTGTACATTGTTTCCGCATCCACGCACGCTACTTCGACGCCGCGGCGCACTTGTTGCGCACCTGGAATCGATAGTAGCCGAGCTCGTCCTTCCAGTACTCCCCGGTGAAGGGCCAGATGACGTGCTCGTCGTCCACCTTCACCTTCTGTAGCTCAACCTGGACCTTGATCACCTGGCCGCGCATCCGGACATCGATGCCCTTGATCTTGACCTGGTTGATCTCGTACAGGATGTTGTTCGCCTTGACCAGCATGCCCCGGATCTCGTTGAGCAGCCGCTTGAGGCGCTTTCTGGACATTTCACCGGCCTTGGCTATGGCGAGGGACTTCTGCAGCGACAGGTCCTGCACGATGGAGTCGGCGATGGCCGTGGTCTTCCAATCCCGGGCTGCGCTCTCCACCTGCTTGAGCTCGCGATCGAGCTCGTGCACGTAGTCGAACTGCCGTCGCAGGGTGCGGTCCACCAGGGCGGACTTGGAGAAGCGCCCGATCTCCTCCTGGAGATCCGAAGTGCCCTTGATGACCTTCTTGGCGAAGTTGAAGAACTCGTTATTGTCGTCCTTGTGGCGCTTGACGACCTTCCGCATCTCCTCGAAGAGCTTCATGTACTTCTTGCGGAACTCGTTGACAGACTCCGTGGAGGCCCGATAGCGGCAGTTCTTGAAGTAGATCACCGCGCGCAGCAGGAAGGACTCGGGGAAGAACATGGTCTCGAAGAACGGGGCGTTCAGGGTGTGGATGTTGCCCAGCGCCTTCTGGAAGCCCGCGAAGTCCTGCTTGAAGATACGGCGCAGCTCGGCGTCGAGCATGAAAAAGGACCAGCTCTCCTCGAAGAGGGACTGCAGCCAGTTCGGGGACCTCTGCGGGATCTCCTCGTAGTACTTGATGGCGAGGCGGAACATGTTCTTCGAGGCGCCGTAGAGCTTCATCATGCGGTCGGCCTTGGACCGCTGGGCAGCGGACAGGGCGATCTGACCGGCCTGGTAGAACACCCGGGCCAGGGAGAGCTTGGCGAGCTCCATGAACATCTTGATGCCAGGGCCCTTCTTCTTGCGCTTGGCGCCGATGCGCAGGATCTGCTTGAAGGCGCGCGACGCCTTCACCGGGAAGCCGCGGCGCACGTAGGTGACGCCCTCGAAGAACTTGGCCCGGATGAAGTACTTGGACTTGGACTCGATGCGGCGGAAGAGCAAGATGGCCTTGTCCCAGCTCTTGGCGTCGCCTTGGCGGTAGAAGAAACGGCCCAGATAGAAGACCAGCTCGTCCCGGATTGAGGCCAGCTCCGGCGCGTCCAGGGCCGACTCGGGGTACTTGCCGATCTTGTCCAGGATGCCCGCGGACTCGGGCAGCTTGCGCTGGAGGGACGCCAGCCAGATCAGCGTGGCCTTGTAGTACTTGTGGGCATCCCCTTTCTCGACGATCTTGTCGAAGTAGCTCAGGGAGGCCGAGTAGAACCGCAAGTGGTACAGCGTCTTGCCCATGAAGAACTGGGCACGCTCCTTGGTAACCTCATCGTCCTCCTTGTGGGTGAGGACCTTGTGCAGGAAGATGGACGAGCTGTAGTAGTCCTTGTTCCCATAGAACTTGATGGCCCGCTTCATGGTCTTGGACTCAGGCTTGGACTTGCCCACCTCGACCGGTGCGAAGACCATCTCACCGCCGCCCTTCTTGGGCTTCTTGCGGCCCTGTGCCTCGGGCACGGTAAAAACGACCACGAGTGCCGCCATCAGCAGGCCTACGCCAAGCTTGTACGCGCTCATGTGCAAAACCCCTTTATTCGTCCGGTTTCTCACCGTCATTCGGTTACCCTGGTTACCCAATTCTGCGCAGTGGAGTATACGAAACCCACGGCGATCCGCAAGGAAAAATAGTCGCTTTTCGCGGCGTTGTGCCCCCGGCGGATCCTCGGGTGAGGCCACCAGGATTTGAAGGAAGCCACCATGGGACGAATCGTGTAGAATAGAAAAATAGGGACGCAAGGCGCAGAGGGCGCGAGGCGCAGGCGACATTTTTTCCGGCAGCACCCTGCGGCGCTTGACTCGCAAACCCGTCTGAATATCATGGTTAAGCTTTCGCAATTGGTGTAAGCTCCGCGCATCCAGCGAGCCACCTGAGCTCAGGAGAGTGTTCATGCTTCAGTCAGCGCGTATCGTACCCCTTCTTCTTTTCGTGCTCGTGGTCGGGGCCGGCTGCAACCAGAACGACCTCGGTCGCTACTGCTTCGTCGGCGCCGACGAAGGCGGCGAGAACTCGAACACCATGGCCCTCACGATCTTGAACCTGGAAGCACCCGAGTGCGGGGAGCGACTCTGCCTCAAGCAGGGTGGGTTCAAGTGCGAAGACCCCGACGTGCCCTGCTCCGGAGACCCCGAGAGCCAGGTGAAGATCCAGTCCATGTGCACCAGGGAGTGCTCCGAGAACAAGGACTGCGAAAAAAGCGACGAGAACGTGAACGGCTGCAGGAAGTACGTCTGCCAGGAACAGGGCGCGGAGACCGGCTTCGACGACCACTGCATCTGCGTGTGCCTGGACTACATCCGGAACGAGCTGGGCAACACCATCGACTATTCGACATTCAACGCGAACGCCGACTACAGCGCCTGCGGCAAGTAGTCGCCCGCCTCCACGCCGGATCCTCGCCCCCCCCCCACGATCGTCCCAAACGCTAACGCCAGGGATCGCTGACTTCGAAGGCGTCGGTGAACAGCCGCACCCGCTCCAAATCCTCGCCGGCGAAGGTCACCACGTCGAAGCGCACGGGCGCGTCCTCGAGGTCGTGCGTCCGGAGGTACCCGCGGGCGGTGCGGATCAGCGCCGCTCGCTTGGACGGCCCGATGGACTCGGCCACGGCCCCAAAGCAGTCGGCGTGCCGGGCGCGCACCTCCACGAACACCAGCACGTCCCCGTCCCAGGCGATGATGTCCAACTCTCCGCGGGCCTCCCGGTAGTTGCGGTCGACGACACGGTACCCGCGCCCCTCGACCAACGCCACCGCGCGGTCCTCGGCCTCCCGGCCGGTCCGGATGTGGTCCGCTGTCCCCATCTCGATCGGCTGCTCGAGAGAGCTACTTCTTTGGGGACTTGGTGAAGGTGCGGGCCTTGATGCGGGCGGCGCGACCGCGGCGCTCGCGCAGGTAGTACAGCTTGGCCCGGCGCACGACGCCCTGCTGCTTGATCTCGACCTTCTCCACCCGGGGCGCCTTCAGGGGGAACACCCGCTCGACGCCCACACCGTAGGAGACCTTGCGCACCGTGAAGGAGCCACCGCTGGAGGCGTTGTGGAACCCGATGACCGCGCCCTCGAAGACCTGGACGCGCTCCTTGTCGCCCTCACGGATTCGCACGTGCACTCGGACGGTGTCGCCCACCCGGAAATCAGGCAGGTCGGTGCCGGCCTGCTCCTTGTTGATCATGTCGAGGATGGGGTTGACATTGCTCATGGAATCCACTGCTCCTGGCCCAAAAATACGGTAGGCCCCGAAAAAGGTACTCCGTTTTAGAGGCAAAGCCCGCCGATGTAAAGGGGAAAGATGCCATCTTGGGGGCACCAGGCCCGGCCTGGAGATCCAGGGGGATCCGGCTACTTCTCCCGGCCAAACAGGCGATCCAAGGCGATGGCCACGGCCGAGCGCACCGAGAGGTGGTTGTAGTCCGTGGGCCCCCAGATGGGCTCCAGTCGGATCTGCGCCCGGTCGAACACCTGGTCCGCCAATCCCCAGCCAGTCCCGAAGACCAGCACCATTGGCCGCTGGTCGGCACCGCAAGTCTCCCGCAAACGACGCCAGCTCGTGGTGTCGGCCGCCTGGCGGGCGGCCGTGGCGGCCACCAGAGGGTCCGCGCCGTGGTTTGCAGAGATCTGCTCGATCGTCGCCTCCAGGCTGGGTGCCACCTCGACCAGCTCCAAGGCCTGGCGACGAGGCTGATCGGCCTGGGCACGGCTCCCCTGCCAGTGGGCGACGATCTCCGACACCAGCTCGCGCTGGAGCTGGACCGGGGTCACGACGAAGTAGCCACCCAGACCATAGGTGCGGCTGGACCGGGCAATGTCGTGAACGTCGAGGTTGGTCACGGCGGTGGTCACCACCCGTCCTTCCCGGTTGTACACCGGGTGGTGCAGGAGCGCCACATAGGTGCGCGCGGCGAGGCTCATTGGGGTTCCTGGACCCCGTCCTCCACCGGCGGATGCTCCTTCATGAGCCGGCGATCGGCGTCGTCGAGGTCCAGTCGCGCGAAGAGGTCCGGGCGAAGGGCCTGGGTACGGTGCAGGGCCTGGGCACGGCGCCAGCCGCGCACCCGGGCATGGTCCCCCGACCGCAGCACCTCGGGGACCTCCCTCCCCTCCCACGAGGCGGGCCGGGTGTACTGGGGGTATTCCAGCACCCCTTCGGCGAAGGACTCCTCCTGGGGCGAGACGGCGTTGCCGAGCACACCGGGCACCAGCCGGGTCACGGCCTCCACCACGACCATGGAGGCCACCTCACCGCCGGAGAGGACGTAGTCGCCGATGGAGATCGTCTCGTCCACCAGGCTCCGGATCCGATCGTCAACGCCCTCGTACCGGCCGCACACGAGGATCAGACCGGGGGCCCGGGCCAACCCCTCGGCGCGCTCCTGATCCAGGGGCCGTGCCTGAGGCGAGAGGAGGGCGCAGACCGCACCCACCGGGGCGAGATCCCGCGCCCGGGCGATGGCGGCAGCCAGGGGCTCGGGCTTCATGATCATGCCCGCGCCGCCGCCGAAGGGAGCGTCGTCCACCGTGCGGTGCACGTCGCGGGTGAACTCCCGGGGATCCACCCGGTGCTCCACGACGAGCCCGGCGTCCGTGGCCTTGCCGACCAGGCTCGCCTGGTAGAAGGAGTCGAACATCTCGGGAAACAGCGTGACCACCACAACGCCGTAGGGAGGGCTCCCGTCGGTCATTTCTCCTCCGGGTGGCCCACTGCGTCCCAGAGCCCGTCGGGTAGATCCAGCACCAACCGCTGGCCATCGAAGTCCGCGATGAACGGCGCCACGGCAGGCACGTTGTGGATCCGCCCGTCTCGGCGGATGAGCAGCAGGGACTGCGCGCCGTTGTCCCCGATCTCCACCACGGTGCCCAGCGGCTCTCCGTCCAGGGTCTCGACGGAGCAGCCCACCGTGTCCGACAGGTAGAACTCATCGGGCGAAAGGGGCCCGAGGTCGTCCCGGAACGCCAGCACCAGGGCGCCCTGCAGCGCCTCGGCCTCGTCGCGGTGGTCGCAGCGGTCCAGCTGCACCACGGGCAGCCCCTTGCTGCCGGGCTGGACCCGCACGAGCTCGTGCTCCACCTCACGGCCGTCAAGCAGGCGCAGCACCACCCGACGCAGCCGCACCAGGACCTCGGGATCCGCGGAGAACACCTTCACCCGCACGAGCCCGGCCAGACCATGGGCGCGGGTCACGACACCAATATCGATCAGTTGATTCAAAGGTCGGCAGATCCGTCTTGAGACTGTTCGCAGGTGTGAATCACCATGAAATCGTGCACGTGCTCGTGCACGCTCACGAAGTCCGATGTCTTCGATCACGTGCAACAGCCCTCGGCCTGAGCACGACAGGCGAGTCGATCGCCGCTATTCGATGATCTCGAGCAGTGCCCGCTTTCGAATCTTCGTGGAAGCGGCGGTCAAAATCGTGCGCATGGCACGGGCTGTCCGCCCCTCCTTGCCGATGACCTTGCCCAGGTCTTCCTTGGCCACCCGAAGCTCGAGAACCGACGTCTGATCCCCCCGGATCTCGTTCACCTCCACCTGTTCTGGGTTGTCCACGAGCATCTGGGCGATCAGGAAGATCAGGTCCTTGAGGGAGCTGCTGTCCGCTTGTCCGTTTCCGCTCATCTGCGCACCTCTGGTCGCTCGTCACCGCCACAACACCTGGAACACGGAGCTACAAGAGCCACCACAGCCTTGGCCTAGGGCCTCTGACCGCGGCGCGGAGCTACGGCGCCGCGACCGCCTCCTCCCGGGCCTTTTTCGCCAACGCGGACACCGTCCGGCTGGCCTTCGCGCCGTTTTCGAGCCAATAGTCCAGTCGTCCCAGGTCGATTTCCACTTTGGCCGGGTCCGTCTTGGGATCGTAGTGCCCGATGGACTCGATGAAGCGACCGTCGCGCGGGCTGCGCACGTCGGTCACGACGATTCGATAGAAAGGCCGCTTCTTCGCGCCTTTCCTCGAGAGTCTCACTTTGACTGCCATCGCTGAATGTCCTCTCCGGACAAATCCCGCCGGGCCGCGTCCCAAAACACCGGACATCAATACAGATACCCGATGCCATTACGCTTTTATTGTAGCACAGGTCGCTGCTACGCACACCCTGGGACCGGTCCTCCTACGCATACGTTGGGGCGTCCGAATTCAGATCACGGGTTACTAGTCGAGCGCCACCGGTCTGTCAAGCCATTGCAATTACAAGTTTCGAAGGCAAGCCCCAAAACCACGAGCGCCGCGATTGTTCGCGGCTGCCGTCATCGAGGTCATACCCGGAACGCCACGCGCCATCTCCCGGACGCTTCAATGGGCGATACTGGATTCGAACCAGTGACTTCCACCGTGTGAGGATGGCACTCTTCCGCTGAGTTAATCGCCCGGCAGAACGGTCCGCCTTGTAGCACAACGATTCCCGCCACGCAATGGGGTAGATGGGGAGGATTGGCGGGCTCGAGTCACTCGTCCAACGCCTTGAATTGATCCCAGGCCCGCTCAGCCTTCAAGTGGTCCTTGGCGGCCCTCTCGAAGGCCTTGAGCAGCCGCTTGGCCGCATCGTAGCTACGGAATGGCAGGAGCATCACGTGGCCGCCGTCCTCGGTGGTCCGGACGTCGAACAGCGCCTCCTCCAGGGGCACACCGGGGTCCCCGCGACGCACGAGGTAGCGCAGATATTCGCGCTCCCGATCCCGTGTGGGAACCACTGAGAATCCAGCCGCCACCGGTTGCAGTGAAGCCATGAAAAACCCTACCCCAGGGTTTTTATCACATGATCGATCCGTTTCGGATCCGCCGTGCCCAGACCCAGCTTCTCGGCCGTCAAGATGTAGAGAGGACGCCCCTGGGGGCGGGTCTTCGCCACGGGTTTGTCCATCAGCTTGGGGAGGTTGGCCTTTTCGCGCTGGGCGTCGACGATCTGCCAGGCCACTTTGTCCATGGCCACCGGATCGGACGCCGCGAAGACCGAGTGTAGCCGACGCAGGCCCCGGGCGTTGCCCTTGGGCCCACCGTCAATGATGATGTTGAAGGCGTCAGCGAGGATCAGCCGGGCCTTGTCCTTGATGGGCGGCAGGGCGTAGATCTCCGGGACCATGGGATCGCACATGCGCCTGCCCTTCCTGTTGGCGTGGTAGATGGCGGGCTTGGGCACCGACCCCAGGGCCATGTTCTTGATGGAGCAGGTGATCCCCGTGAGGTCGTGGTCCTTGATCACGGGGATGTTCACAATCGCGTCCACCGCCAGCAGAGGCTTGGTGAGCTGGACCGGGGGGCCCGACGCGATCTTGAGCTTCCTGCGCGAGTAGCCCCAGGCCTTTACGTTCTTCACCTTCATCTTGGAGTTGCGGTACCGCCGGGACAGGGGCGAGGCGTTGAAGCCCCACATGTCCCACATGTACATGTTCGCGTGGTCCACCCCGGCCAAGACGAGCCCCTCGATGATGGCGTCAACCGTGGCCACGTGGGGCCAGCACAGATGGCGTCCGAGGCAGTTGGGCTTGAGGCCGACCTTCTCGGTGGGCCGGAACAGCGAGGACCAGGCCTCCTTGGGGGTCTTCTTCCGGGTGAGCTCCATCACCGCGCGGTCCACCATGGCCTTGACGGGCTTGGCGTCGGGCCTGCCCTTGGCGTCGTAGGCCTTGCTGTTGACGACCTGCACCACCCGCGACCTCTTCGTCGCCGCGGGTCGGGGGGCCGGGCGCCCGGGCAGCGCCTTCCGGGCCCCGGGGGCCTCGCGGGCCGGGCCGCCAGCCTTGGGTCGGGCAGAGGCCATGTCACCCGTAGGCGGAGACGCGCCCTGCCCCTTCTTCGCGCCCTGCCCCTTCTTGGGGGGGGGCTTCTGGCAGGCCGCCAGGCCCGCCGCCGCGCCCACGGCCAGGCCGACCTTCAGGAAGCCGCGGCGCTGGTCGTTGCGGGCGCCATCACCTTCCCCCTCCTCGCAGGCCGGACCATCGTCGGGGTTGTCGTTCGGGCAGTCGTGATCGTCAAACCGGCTCATGGATGCACCTCGAGGACGAAACGCCCCTGCGAACACGCTTTATACCGCATTCTCGCGGAGGTGCTAAGGGTCCGCGCAAGAACAGCTCGATCGCTCAGGGCGTCGAGCTGCTCCTGCGCGGGCCCCAAGGCGAGCAATCCGACGCTACTTGAGGTACAGCCGCCTGGAGCGGGCGAAAACCACCTCATTGCCCCGGGCGTTCTTCACCGCCAGGCGCATCTGGTAGGACTTGCCCTTCTTGAACCCCAGCACACCGTAGACCTTGTACTTGCCTGTCACCTGGATCAGGCCGGCCCCGGCGTTGGAGATCTTGAGGTCCTCGGCGTTGACATACTTGTAGCGGCCGCCGCGGTACTCGTAGAAAACGATGTTCACGACGTCGGTGGGCGGGGCCTTCCGCAGCACCGCGAAGAAGTGGAAATTCCACTTGGTCTCGCCCTTCTTCGTCTTGAGGCTACCCGTGGCGTTCTTCTCGAAGAACTTGGCGAGATTGGCCCCCTTCTTCGGGGTCTTCTGAGTGATGAAGATCTTGCCCTTGAGCCGGCTCAGGCGCGCCTGCGCCTGTGGGCTACCCAGCGTCAACGCCACCACAAACACCACCGCTATCAACCCATACCGTTTCATGGTCATCCACCTCCTCGACGACGGCCTGCACCCGCTGGCAACGTCGTCCGGCTCTTTCCATAAAATACTCAGCTACAGTAATAAATATTCAAACTTCGGCGATGCTGCAACTTGTTCCGTTGTTGCCTTTTGTTCTCTACTTTGTCCGCAATCCCGCGCCGTAGCCGCCACCAAAGCCCGGATCGTCCGGAAAACCATGGCGCTGAATGGTCCGCAGCCGGTGCCTCCGTAAAGCGCGCCAAAAACGCGGACTCACCAGGTTCCGACGGGTGACGGGCTGATAGACCACCCTGCGCCGGTCCCGGTTGCTGCGTCGGAAGATCACGATGCGTCCCAGCCGCTGGGCCAAGGCCAGGGCCTGGGCCTCCTGCGGCAAGGCGAGCAAGGTGCACCAGGGCCGCCAGGTGCGGAGCGCACCCCGGACCACCCACTGCTCGGCCGCCACCACCTGGGCCGATTGCATCAGCATCCGGATGGTCAGTTGGCGACGACGCGGCTCCCGGGCGACAACCGCCACGTCCACCCAGTCGCCCCGCCGCACCCAGGTCCCGACGCCGCCCACCCAGTCCACCCGCAGGGTCACGGTTCGCCCCCCCGGGGGCACGCGAACCCGGGCCGATCGCGCCGAGGCCCCGCTGCCCTCCAGATCCCCTCGCGTAACCGGCGCCCCCGGCGGGATGTCCCGGCGGAGGTGCCGCCCTGCGAAGTGCACCAGGTCCACGGGCCGCAGATGGCCGGACCACTTCAGGTTGGCGGGCCAGGGAATCACCCGCAGCAGGCTCGTGCGCAGGGGCGTGCCAGCGGCGAGCCGCACCCGGGCCACCACGATACGCCGCTGGGCGGATCTCGAGTCATCGATGCTCAGGGCGCCCGCGTGGACCGCCGCGCGCCGATCCGACAGCGGGCTCCCTGCGACGGGGCAACGCGACGGACTGACGCAACCCACCCCGCCCACGAGCAGCAGCACCGGCACGCCGACGATCTGCACGACCTTCACGTCCATGACGCCGCTGATCATACACCGCCCCCATCCACGTTCAAGACCTGTCAACACTGATGCCCCCCCACCCGGCGCGCCGGTCGGGATCATGGCGGGCAGACGACGTCTACGGAGGGCTGCCCCGCCCCACGCTCCACAGCGTAAAAAAGGCAAACTCGGACTGCTGGAGGTCGATGCCGGCCTCGTAGGCCTCGGCGTAGTGGCTGAGATCGCCGAGCAAGGCGGCATTGGCGTCGGCACCCCACATGTCCATCAGCACCTTGGCCCCGAGGCTGTGGATGAGGTCGATGGTCTGGGGGTCGTCGAATCCGGGGTCGATGTGCACCACATCGGGAACCGGCACGAAGGCGTCCCAAAAGGGCTGGACCTCCAGGTGATCGGTGGGCCGGATCATGATGCGAAGGTCGGGCACCACCGCCCGCGCCTCAAAGAGCTCGGTCTGGCTCCCCAGCATCACCGCCTGGGACAACAGCCCCTCCTCCTCGATGACGAGGGCCGCGGTGGCCGCCCCCTGCTTGAGGTCCACCATGATGTCGATGCGGCCAGCGGCCAGCACGAGCATCTCTCGAAAGGTGGGGATGCGCTCGCAGGAGAAGTCGCCGACGAGCTCGTCTACGTACGTGATCTCCAGCGCCTGGACCTCGGCCAGGGTCATGGCGTCCACGTCCCCCGTGCCGTCGGTGGTGGAGTCCACGTCGGCGTCGTGAAGCAGCACCGGGACGCCATCTGCGGTGAGGCGGACGTCCACCTCCACCATGTCCACCCCCATGACCACGGCGGCGCGCACTGCGCTCAGGGTGTTCCGAGGCGCGAGGTAGCCCAGCCCCCGGTGCGCCACCACCACCAACCCCTCGCAGGCAAAATCCCCGAAGCAGCCCAGCGGCAAGGTGGACACGCGGGCAGGGGGCGCCCCCACGGCATTGCAGTCATAGGACTCCGGGGACGCCAGGTCCGCGCGGAGCGGGGGCCAAGCGGCGTCCGCCACGGCGTCGGCCACCCCGCCGTCGACCACCCCGCTGTCATCGCCCGCGCCGCCGTCGTCCCCGCAAGCCGCGAGCCACGCCAGCGTCCCGGCCACCAGAGCCACCCACAGCAAACTCCGTCGATTGGTCATTGCCCATGCTCCTGTCCGCGAGGTGCCACCTCCGAGCCTACCACGGCGGCCCGATAGTCCGCGAGCAGCCGACGGGTGATGGGCCCTGGGCGACCGTCGCCCACCGTCTGGTCGTCCAGCCGCTGCACGGGGAGGATCTCGCGCAGGGTGCTCGTCAGGAAGATCTCGTCGGCCTGGCGCAGGTCGCGACAGGGGATGGCGCGCTCGGTGACCGGAAAACCCGCCTCGGCGGCCAGGCCGCAGACCTTGTGACGCGTGATGCCCTCGAGGATCCCCGCCGACAGGGGGGGGGTGAGCACCTGCCCGCCAGCCACCATGAACAGGTTGCTCGAGGCGCCCTCGGTGACGCGGTCGTCGTGATCGAGCAGGACCGCCTCGTGGGCGCCTTGGCCCCGGGCCAATCCCAGGGCAAGGACGTTGACCAGGTAGTTGCCGCTCTTGGCCCCCGCCAGCAACGTGTGACCGCCGGCACGCCCGGTGGGCACCAGGTGTACGGGGACCCCCGCGTCATAGTAAGCGGCGGGCAGGGGTTGGAGTGGGGCGACAATCACCACCCGCCGGGGATGATCCGCCAGCCCGGGATCCAACCCGAAGGGGCCGGAGCCCCGGGTGATGATCACGCGCACGTAGGACTCGACGTGGCCCGCCGCCGCCAGGGTGTCGTGGATGTCCCGGATGATGGGCTCCAGCCCGTCCGCCCGAGGTGCCGCTCCGGGTTTGGCCGGGGGCTCGAAAAGCGACATGCCCAGCCGGGAGGCGCTCTGCTGCAAACGCTCCAGGTGCTCGGCCAGGGCGAAGGGCTCCCCGCCGTAGGTCCGCACGACCTCGTACACGCTGTCCCCGTAGAGAAAGCCCCGATCCGTCACAGGGATCACGGCCGCCGATTCGTCTTGGATCACCCCGTTGATACAGACTTTGGTGGTCACCGACCTTCGCTCCTGTGGGCCATGGCGCCCGCACAGTATCACAACGCCCAAACCCGGTCGATCACCGCCATGGCGGGTCCCGTCGGATCACTGTCTCGCCCGGCGCCGCCGGGGCAAGTCAGTGATCCGACGGGACCAACCTGGAGGGTGGCTTGACTTTGACTATCCCTTAGGTCAACGATGTAGATAGTGATTTGTACCCAGGAGGTTATCCCATGACAACGAAGCGGCCATTGATGCCGCTGCTGCTCGCGTTCGGGGGCTTGGTGGCCTTCGTCGCGGTTGGCTGCGGAGGTGGCGGAGGTGGCACCGGGGCCGAGTGCGGCAACGGTGTGGTGGAGGGCAGCGAGTTGTGTGACGACGGCACGATTCCGGGGACGCTGGCCACGGGCGCGTGCACCGACGTCTGCACCTGGCAGCAGTTCGACCCCGACACCGCCGGCGTCGGCAGCGGCAGGGAGCCCGCCGTGGCCATGAACGCCGATGGCGACTTCGTGATCGTGTGGCAGGCGCGGGACGGGTCCCTGGGCGGCGAACGGCTGGACGTCTTCGCCGCGGTGTACGGCGCCAACGGCAGCCAACGGACCCCGGCCTTCATGGTGAACCAGCAGACCGCCGTGGATCAGCTCTACCCTTCGGTGGGCATGGACGGTGAGGGCCGGTTCGTGGTGGCCTGGTACACCTGGGACGAGGCGGGCGTGACCCCGCCGAACCTGGACAACGTCTCCATGCGCGCGTACCTGCCCGACGGCACCCCGGCCACCGACGAGATCCAGGTGAACACCTGGACCGACGGGGCGCACTTCCGGGTCCAGGTGGGCGTGAACGACCGCGGCGACCTGGTGATCTCCTGGGGCAACGACGGCCAGGACGGCGACCTGACAGGGGTCTTCGCCCAGTTGGGCGACTCTGGCGGCAACCTGGCGGCCACGGCCCCCTTCCAGGTCAACACCATCATCACCGACGCCCAGGAGAACCCCCACGTGGGGATCTCGGAGGCGGGTGACTTCGTGATCGCCTGGGAGTCCAAGGGCCAGGAAGCGACGTGAACAAGCTGTCGGGGCGTCTACGCTCAGCGGTTCAACGCTGACGGGACGCTCAATGGCCTGGAGTTCCAGGTCAACGTCAACGAGGAAGGCGACCAGTTCTACCCCAGCGTGGCCATGCTGGCCGACGGCGGCTTTGCGGTCGGCTACCACCAGTCCCCCATCGACGGCCGCGACTTCGAGGTCATGGCCCGCCGCTTCGACGCCAATGGCGAGCCGCAGTCCGAAGAGTTCCAAATGAACACCTACACCGACTCCCTGCAGAAGAACGTACGGATCGCGGCGGGGCCCTCGGGCTACTTCGCCGTGTGGCAGAGCAACTATCAGGACGGGGACGGCTACGGCGTGTTCGGCCGGTCCTACGACGCCACCTTTGGCATCGACACCGAGGAGTTCATGCTCTCGAACACCGGCAACGGCTGGCAGGAGTACGCCGCCGTGGCCGCTGGTGGAGACGGCCGCTTCGTGGCGGTGTGGCACCAGGACGACGGCATGGGCGGCTTCGAGATCCAGTCCATCGTCAACATGCCCTCGAGCAGTCACTAGCACGCCACGCCCCGCCACGCCACGCCACCCGCTGAATTCGGTTGAGATCTCCCTCCGCACCCCGTAGGGTTGGGCGCAGTTGGGCTTGGGGCTCCCGGAGTGAAGCGATGTACAGCATGCGGCTCTACCACGACGACGGCCTGGTGAAGATCACCCTCGCGGGAGAGCTTCAAGAGGAGCAGCTCCAAGTCCTGGGTCGGGACCTCGAGCAGACCGTCCTCTCCGGCGACCATCCCCTGCGCTCGGTGCTCGTGGACCAGACCCGCGCCGAGCCCCTCGACCCGAATCTGACGGCCCTGGTCACCACGTTGCAGCTGCAGCTGATGTCTGTGAGCGACGTGAAGATCGCGCAGGTCGTGGGAAGCGAGCTGGTGGCCCATCAGCTCGACCGCATGGCAGAGTCGTCGGAAGTCGCCGGCCGCCTCCGCTACTTCTGGGAGTCGGGATCCGCCCTCGCCTGGCTGTCGGCCACCCGGCCGCCGGTGCCCCCGAAATGACCCGGGGCGCCCTCGTCGCGGTGGTGGCGGTGCTGGCCCTGGGTGCAGCGGGCGCGGGGCTCTTGTTCTGGGAGCGGTCCCGTGGGCAACGTACCGCTGATCAAGGCCCCAAGGCCGAGCGGCTGCTCATTGGCCTGAATCCGCAAACCGTCAGACGCGTGCGCTTCCGCTACGGCGACCGCACGGTGGAGTTCGTGAAAAAGCACGGCGTCTGGGAGCCGTCGTCGGGGGCCTCTGTGGGCAGCACCGTGCGCGTGGCGGTCCTGCTCCAACGCATCGCGACCCTGCGGGTCCGCCTGGCGACCGGCGCCAGGGGGCGCGGACAGAAGCTCGGCCGCCCCCTGGCGGACATCAAGGTTTGGCGCGGGCGGGCCCGACCGGTCATGGTGCGGCTGTACAGACCGGCCCACCGCCTGGTCCTCACCACCAGCGACCGCCCGGGGGTGTACCACGCCGACGCCGAGATCCTGCAGGTCCTGCGCCAGGAGTTGAAGCGGCCCAGGCTGCCCCCGGTCTGGCCGATCGATCCACAGCACCTCGCTTCAGTGGAGATCCAGACTCAGACCACCGTCACCCTCGTGCGCCGGTCCGGCCGCTGGTTTCTGGAGGACAGCGCAGCCCTCGCGCCGGCGGCTCCCGAGACCGTGGGACGGCTGCTCCGCGCGCTCCAGACCCTGCGGGTGACCCACCGGCTGGGCATAGGCGCCGCGGCGGTGAGCAACCACGGGCTCGACAAACCCGCCGTGACCATCCGGGTGGACGACGGCGCCAAGCGTACCCTGCGGCTGGGCGGCCCCTGCCCCCGGAGCAAGGGCGCGGTGCTGGCCACCCTCGGCGGCAAGACCCCCGCGGTGCTGTGCGTGACCCGGCCCGATCCCGGGTCCCTGACGGGGCCCTTCGTCAGCACGCTGCTTTTCAGCGTGGCCGCCGACGAGATCAAGGCGATCAACATCACCCGGGGTAAAAAGACCCTGGCCCTGGTGAACCGCCCCGGCAGCGGGGGCTGGAGGATGATCTCCCCCTCGGAGGGGGTGGTGGATCAAACGGCCGCGGCGGGCCTCGCGACAGATCTGGCTCGACTCGACGGTCAACCCCCCACCAAAGAAGCGCCCCGCCCGCCAGACGATGCCCATCGCGTGGGCAGCGTGGTGCTGACGCCCCTGGCGGGCAGCGAGGAGCAAGTCGAGCTGCACGGTGCCCGCAAGGAGCCGACCCTGTGGGCGCGCCGCATGGGCGGGGGTCGCTGGTTCCGCATACGACCCGCCGATGTCCGGCTCCTGGCGGCTGACCCGGTGCTCCTCCGCTCACGCAACCTGTGCAGCGAACCGAACAAGAGGATCCAACGCGTGGTCAAGACGCACCCGGGCCGGGTGACGGAGCTGCTGGTGAACCAGCGCGGGAACTGGCAGCTCGTGCTGCTGGCCGGACGCCTGGGCCTCGACCGGGCCGTGCGCATCGGCGCCAAGCTCGAGGACTACCGCCCTGCCGCCAGACGGGGCACCTCCACACTCCGGGACAGCGGCTGGAAGCGCCCCGTGCTGCTCGCGGGCAACCCGGATCGCGCCCACCTCAACACGCTGCTGTTTCAGCTCCAGGCCATCCGCGCCCAGGGGTTCGTGGCCAGCCGGGCCCGGCGTGACCACGGATTCGGCCACGACGGCCTGCGTCTGGCCTACGATTACCTGCACTCGTGCAAGAACGACGCCAAGGGAAAGAGGCAATGCCAACGCGCTCGATGCGCGGTGGAGCTGGGCAGCGCGAAGGCAGGCGGCGGCTGCTACGCCCGCAAGACCGACGACCCGGCGGTGTTCGTGGCCAGCGCGGCCCTGTGCCGAGCGGCCCGGTCACCCGTGGCGAGCCGACGGGCGGTCAGCGCCTCCGGGCACCGACTGGCCAGCATCACCCTGCGTCAGGGTGACAAGATCCGGCGGCTGGTCCGCACGCCGGGGCGGGGTTGGAAGCGGCCCCCGGAGATCAGCGTCCTCGCCTGGGAGTCGGCCACGGGAGTCATACTGCAGCTGGCACCTCTGACCGCTCGAGCCGTCGGTGGCTACGGCCCTGGAAAGATGGGCGAACGCGCGCTCACCGTGGTGCTGAGGGCCAGGGACATGTCGGCGATCCGACTCGAATTCTACGACGACGCGTCGGACACAGCGCACCGGTGGATGGTCCGCAAGGGGCTGCCCGTACGCTACAAGGTCTCCAAGCAGATGATGCGTGATCTGCAGCGACTGGTTGGAGGCAAATAGGAACAGCACGATCCCGCTCGCTTCTGCGCGCAAATTTGACTATGCTGGACCCGCTGGCAAAACTGGGGAAAGATGACAAAACGCTCCCGCTCAGTCACAGATAGCGTACGGCTCATCTCCTCCATGCACATGGAGGCGATCCAGACGCCCACGACATTGGACATGCCGCGACGGCTCTTCCACCCGGTGACCGGTGTGGTGTCGCTGACGTCCCTGTTCAAGGACGTGGCGGAGATGCTCTCGGCAAACCCCGACATCACCATCGCCTACATCCACCTGCCCAACAGCGAGCTGGTGGAGGACCGATTCGGCTGGGAGGCTCACGAAGCGTTCATCCGCATGTGCACCAACTACCTGCAGGGGGTGAGCTCCCAGCTCCGCAAGGACCGGAAGGACTGCCTGCTGGTCCACGCCTTTGCCGACGACTACGTCCTGCTCATCCCAAAGCAGAAGGACGACGAAACGCTGGAGGCCATGCTCTCCGACGGGGTGATGCGGCACCTGTCGGCCATGGACCACGACCTCGCGGCCGTCAGCAAGATCTACGTGGGCCTGGAGAGCCTGCGCGCCTTCTCCCGGGTGCACAACGAGCGACTGGTGTACCGCGGGATCCTGGAAGCGGCCTCCCGGGCCATGGACGTGGGACAGCGCGAGCTCATGGCCCAGGCGCGAGTGCTGGATCTGGTGCTCAAGGAGCGCAACTTCCAGATGCACTACCAGCCCATCGTGACCGCGGACACCGCCACGATCTTCGGCTACGAGGCCCTGGTGCGCTGCCAGGCCGACGAGCTGCGGAGCCCGCTGGTCCTCTTCGACATCGCCGAGCGGTCAGGCCGGACGCGCCCGCTGAACCGCGCCCTGCGCGACATCTCCGTCCAGGCCCTGCCCGACCTCCCCACGGCAGAGCACATGTTCATCAACCTGCACGTGGACGACTTCACCGATCCCAAGCTGCTGGATCCTCCGGAGCTGATGCTCAGCAACTCGGCACGCATCGTCCTGGAGGTCACAGAGCGCGCCGCCATCCAGGACTTCCACACCTTCAAGGAGCACCTGGACATCATGCGGAGCCACGGCTTCCTGATCGCCATCGATGATCTGGGGAGCGGGTACTCGGCCCTGAACACCCTGGCCGAGATCGAGCCGGACTTCATCAAGTTCGACATGTCGCTCATTCGCGGCATCGACACCAACCCCGTACGGCAGAACCTCGTGCGGAACATGCGCGCCTTTGCCGACGACCTCGGCGTCAAGGTGGTGGCCGAGGGCGTGGAGACCCGCGGCGAGTACGAAACCGTCCGGGACATCGGGTGCCACCTCATCCAGGGCTACTACTTCGCCAGGCCCGCCCTGCCCTTTGTACGCGAGCTGGAAGCCTCCGCTTTTTAGACAAGATCACCTGTTTAGCGTCCGTCGCAAAACAACTAGATCGCCCAGAACGCCGATGCATCCCGGCTCGCTTCGTTGCTTCTCGTTGCATATCAAAAAGTATGCGCCTCGGCGCGCCTCGCGAGCCGGGCGCCTCAACGTCCTGCATCGTCTACTTGTTTTGCGGCGGACGCTTAGCGCTCGAAGGGGTGTGTCGGCGCATCGAAGTCGGGCACGTAGCTGTCGGCGGCGTCGAGCGACTGGACCCAGCCCTCCCGCAGGCCGAGGTCCTCGAGCAGCGCGGTGGCGCGGTCGTACTCGCCAGAATGCAGGGGGCGCGACAACGGTGACGGAAGCGCCAGATCGGGGGGCGGGCGGTACTGCGCCATGAGGCTGAGGGCCGTCTCGGGCCCCAGCGCCCCGGCGACGAAGCGCAGCACAGACCCGGTGGCGGCGAGGTCGTCAGGCAGGACCAGGTGCCGCACAATGAGCCCTCGCCGGGCCACGCCCTCGTCGTCCAGCCGCAGCCGCCCCACCTGCCGGGCCATCTCGCGCACGGCCCGCTGGCTGCGCGCCACGTAGTCGGTGACCGTGGCCGGGGGTTGAGCCAGGGGGTGAGCCAGGGGGTGAGCCAGGGGCTGAGCCAGGGGCAGCAACAACCGCGCGGCGGATCGGTCGTCGCCGTACTTGAGGTCCGGCAGGTAGACGTCCACCACCCCATCGAGCTCCCTGACCACTGCCAGCCGCTCGTATGCCGCCGTGTTGTACACCAGCGGCAACCGGAGGCCGCGCCCGGCGGCCAGGTCCAACGCGGCCAGTATCTGAGGCACCACATGGGAGGGCGTCACCAGGGCGATGTTGTGTACCCCTTGGTCCTGTAGGTCGAGCATCAGCGCAGCGATGGCCCGGGCGTCGGAGGGCGTGGCCCCCTCGCAGCCCCGGCTGATCTGGTGGTTCTGGCAGTGGACGCAGCCGAGGTTGCAGCCGGCAAAGAAGATCGTGCCCGCGCCGCGGCTCCCCGACAGGGGAGGCTCCTCGCCCCGATGGCTACAGGCTCGCGCCACGGCGGCCCGCGCGCCCGCGCCGCAGGCACCGGTCTCCCCCGCCAGGCGGTGGGCGCCGCATTGACGGGGGCAGAGCGTGCACGGATCGAGCAGCCGCTCCAGCCGCGCCGCGCGACGAGCGAGATCGCCGCTGTGGTGAAGCGCGAGGTAACCGGGCGGAGGTGTGGTCACCCGTGGCCCTCGTGGTCGGGCGCGAAGTGGGCCTGGCCTGCGGCGAAGTTCTTGGCCAGACAGTCCGCCAACCCGATGCCCCGCCAGGCGTTGCCCGTGATGTACAGCCCCTCCAGCCCGGCCACGCGCTCCTCCATCCGGGAGACCAGCTCCCCGTGGCCCACCTCGTACTGAGGCAGGGAGCCCGGATACCGCACCACCTCGGTAAAGCGCGGCTCGGCCCCCAGGCCCAAGAGCTCACGGTGCTCCGTACGTACGATCTCGACCAGCCGATCGCTGTCGGCCTCCACCAGGTCGGGCTGCAACACGCCGCCGAGCACGTTGCGCAGCAGGAGCTCGTCGGCAGGCGCCTGGTCCGGATAGATGGTGGAGACGAACACCGAGCCCAGGAGGCGACGGCCGGCCTGGCGCGGCACCAGAAAACCGAAGCCCTCCGGCACCCGGCGCGCGTCCTCGCGGCGATAGGCCGTGTGCACCACGCTGACGCCGCCGTAGGAGATCCTCCCCACCAGCGCGGCGAGGTCGGCGTCCAGGGGGCGCACCATCTCCACCAGGTGCCTCGCGGGCACGGCCAGGGCCAGGCGTGCGGTGCGCAGGGTCTCACCCTGGCCGGTCACGACGCGGTACCCAGGCGCATCCTCGGCCTCGGCCTCGGCGCCGGCCCCGGTTCCGGCCCCGGCTTCGGCTCGCTCCACGGCAACCACGGGGGTGGAGAGCCTCAGGCGTGGCCCGAAGTGGTCCCCCAAAGCGTCGATGAGGGTGGAGAGCCCGCCGGGAAAGGAGGTGAGCTCGCCGCGCGGCGCCCCGACCCCCTGGCCCGACCGACGCACCTGCCTGCGCATGTGCCACAGCGCCCGAAAGAGCCCACCGTGGTCCCGCTCCAGCTCGGCCATCCGTGGAAAACAGGAGGCCAGGGAGGCGCGGTCCGGGTCACCGGCGTAGATGCCGGTGAACATGGGCACCACCAGCGCCTCGGCCGCCTCCGGACCCAGCCGACGCGCCGCGAAATCAGCCACGGTCTCGTCACCCCCCGGGTGGGGTTTCGCCCAGGGCTCCCGGAGCAGCCGCACCTTGGCCCTCGGGCGAAGGATCCGGCTGAAGAGAAAGGACAGGGGCCCGGTGGGCATGCGCCGCAGCCGCCCCCTAGCGAGGACGTATCGGTTCTTGGCCGCAGGTGCCGGGTACACGGCCCGCTCCCCCAGGCCGAGCAGCCGCAGTATCTGTCTGAGCTCGGGGTGCTTGTCCAGGTATCCATAGGGCCCGGCCTCCAGACAGTAGGGGCCCTCCCGGCGGGTGTGTACCCACCCCCCAGGGCGATCCGCGGCCTCCAGAAACCCCAGGCGCAGGGCCGAGCCGCCGCCTTGGGCGGCCGCCTGAGCGCCCAGCCCGTAGGCGAGCCCAGAAGGCCCGGCGCCAACGACCAGCAGATCGTAGATCTCAGGAGATTCGCTCATGTGAACCCAAGGAGGCCGCAAGGGGGCAAAGACCTCGGAACTTCTTATACCACCGGACGTCCAATGACAGACACAGGGAAAAAGAACCCGTGCGCGAACAAGCAAAAAAACATATACTTTCTCAACACTGTCGCATCCATTCTGTACCTCCCCATACCCGTTGGGAGCGATCAGTCGAGGACTCCGAGGCGCCGGCATGGCAGTCACACAAGTAACCCTTTTTCGAGTGGTCCAGATCTTCAAGGGCAACATCGTCAACGACCTGGTGCTGCGCGAGCCGCGCTCGATCTCCTTGGGAGCGCACAATGGCTGTGACCTCGTGGCCCCGATCCCCGGCCCGGCCGGCGAGTATGTGCTCTTCTCTCCCCAGGCAAACAGCCGCTTCGGGCTGCACCTGCCCAAGGCGGAGGGGCGGGACCTGCTCGTGGGCAAGGTCACCCGGGCCGACGGCACCGTGAGCTCCACCGAGGAGCTGGGCCGTCAGATGGACCAGGTGCTCCTCGCTCCCGGCGACTGGGGGCTGTTCACGGTGGTCGGGGCCGACGACGTGCAGGTGTTCTGCCAGTACATCCGGATCCCCGTGTCCACCGGGGCTTCGAGCATCTCGGATCTCGTCATGATGACCTTGGCCGACCAGCAGTGGACCATCTTGGCCGCCGTGGTCATCGGCGCCTTCCTGATGCTGGCCTTTTTGCACAAGCCCCACGGCACCCACTTCGACTCCGGAAAGATCTCCCGGCGGTTCTCGACCATGTTCAAGTCCGAGAAGAAGCGGGCCATGCGGCAAAAAAAGAAGGACCCCGACCGCAAGCGCAAGGCCGTGGTGATCAAGGAGGCCCGGGACCTGATCCGACGCCCGGCCCGCGCCATGCGCGGCTCGGATCGGGTGATGCTCACCCGCCGCGACATGCGGAGCCGACGGATCAACAAGGGCGGCCTGCTGGCCCTGAACCGCGCCATCCGGTCCAGCAGCGCGGTGAACCGGCTGTTTCGGAAACAAGACAGCCTCTTCGCCGACGTGGAAAAAGGCCTCTCCGGGCTCACGGGGCCAGGTGGCTCAGGGGGCGGCAGCGGTGACGGCATCGAGGACCCCTACGCCACCCGAGGGGGCGGTGGCCCCGGTGGTAGCGTGGGCCGCACCGACGGCGGCAAGGGCCCCCGATTGGGCGGCCCCGTGGGCGACCGGGGCACGTTGGCCGGGCGCGGGTTCCGCAAGGTCCGCGTGGCGCGGGTGGGCCTCGGTGGTGGCTCGGTCAGCGGCAACGGGCTCTCCCGCAGCCAGATCTTCCGGGTGGTCCGGGCCCGGCGGGGCTTCATCAAGTGGTGCTATGAAAGCGCGCTCAAGCGCAACCCTGCCATGGGTGGCGGCAAGATCACCGTCCAGTTCAAGATCGCCCCCACCGGCCGCGTGGTCCAGGCACGGTCCGCGGGCAACTCCCTCAAGGGCGGCGGCTCGGTGGCCTCCTGCATTACACGCGCTGTGCGTCGCTGGAGGTTCCCCCAGTCCCAGGGTTACTCCGTGGTGAGGTTCCCCTTCCTCTTCTCGTCCGGCCTCAAATAGGGTTCGAAAAGCAAAAGGCGACCGATAGGGCCGCCTGGCTGACTCGCGCCGCTGCGGACGCGGAAATCACAGAGGGCTTCACAGCTCGATGATCAGCACACCACGCCTACGCTGGTCGTCGCGGGACTCGTCGTCGTGCATCTCCCCGTCGGGCGCATCGATTTGAATCTGCTCGCGATGCCACTCCTCTCGACGCTGGCGCTCGTCCTGCTCACGGCGCCAGAGCTCTTCGATGATCCAGGGCTGCATCGTCTTCCTCATCCGCGGGTCAACATAGCATCCAACCCACTACTTCGTACATAATGCAATTCGCAGACCATGCAACCGGCAATGCGTGTTTTCCAGACCATGGTCGCGATTTCACCGAGCAAACCGTCCATCACATCCCATGGAAACGCTTGGGCATTTCTGGCGATCTATGAAAAACATGTCACACCGTCGGAATTTTTCACGACGAATCCGGGGAGCGGCCGGTTAACTCACTCTTTTTCATCGGGAATACGGGAGGCGGGACATCTATGAACTTTTTGCGTACCACTGCGCAGGAACGTCAATCTGCGTCTACGATCTTCCAAACGCCGTCCTCGCGCTTGAACTCCACCTTGTAGCTGTCGCCGTAGAGCATGTGCGCCTCGTCGCCCTTGACGTCGATCTTGTTGCCCAGGTTGGCTTTGAGGTTGCGGATGAGATGTTGGGTGGCCTCGAGCTGGTCCTTGCCGAAGAGCCGTTTGCTGTCTGCGACAGTCATCACCTTCCGCCACTGGTTGGGCACGAAACGGAGCAGCAGCTTGTAACGTCGCCGCTCCAGGGCCCGCACGAAGGACCGTAGCGCCTCCTGGGGAGTGCGCTGGCTGTAGAACGACACCGGGTCCAGCGACAGCTTCCAGGCGCCACCCTCGCGAACCAGTCTCAGAAGGTTGCCCTCGCCATAGTTGAACTGCGCCTTGACCACCAGCTTGCTCGGGCCCTTCTTGAGCTCGCTGACGTTCTTCTTCACGTCGCTCTTGTTGCGCTTGTGGTGCGCGATGAACTCGTCCCTGTCGTACTCCTTACGGAAGGACTTGGACATCAGGTCGTAGGCCCGGGAGTAGTCCCCGGCCTCCAAGGCCGAGATGTAGGCCTTCAACGTGGTCTTGGGGGTCGCCACCCGCTGGGGGCAACCCGCGGTCGTCGCCACCGCTCCCGCCAGGATCAGGCTCAGGGCCAGCGGTGTCCATCCGAGGGGTCGTTGATCCAGCGCGCGCATGGTCTCTTCGCCTCCTTGGGAGATGTAAGATTCTATCCACTTCTCGACCAAACGCCAGCGCCAAACGCCCAATGCAGCACCACGGCCGTTGACAAGACCCCGGCCCATTTGTGTAGATGGAGAAGAATCATCGGGGTGAGCCCACATGCAATTCGGGAGACCGGCCCTAGGCCGTGGATCGCTCGCGGCCACAGTCGCCCTCACCGGGCTCGTCGTCGCCTGCGGCGGGGATCCGGCCGACGGGGTGAACGCCAACGCCAACGCCAACAACGCCAACGCCAACGCCAACGCCAACAACGCCAACGCCAACGACAACACCAACACCAACGACCAGCCCCTGTGCGGAGACGGCGTGGCAGAGCCCCCCGAGGAATGTGACGGCGCGGACCTGGGAGGCCTGACCTGCTCCGGCCTGGGATACGCAGGGGGCATCCTGGCCTGCAACTCGGACTGCGCTCTGGACGACTCCGGCTGCACCCTGCCCCTGGGCGACCCGGCGGTGTACCGCGCGGCGGATGACGCCGACGTCTGCGCGAGCGGCCCGCCGGCCGCGGACTGCGGGCCGGGAGACATGGCCTTCGTGGCCGCGGAGTACGGCACCACCCTCACGCGCGCCGACGACGCTGTGGGCACCCTGACCACCTACCGCCTGGTGGCCATGGTGGAGCGGCTCGGGCCGTCGAACATCGACGTGTTCGTCCTGGGGCCCGATGGCGCGCCGCTTCCGAACCTGCCCGTGGCCTTCTACTGGCCCACGGCACCGGACCCGTCCCGCCCCGATGAGTGGTACCCCAACAAGGTCACCGGCGTCACCGGCGCCGACGGCCGCGCCGGCTTCGCTATCACCGCCGATGCCTACCTGCCCTGCTGCGGCTGCGGTGGACCACACGCCATCTGGGTGAGCGAGCCTGGCGGCGCGCCTGACACCACGGTGGCGTCGGACCTGGTCGATCGCCTGGGTATGGTCGGCGGCACCAACCACCGCCACCTGGACCTGATGTTTCAGCGGGTGGATCCGCCGCCCGCGCCCGCGCCCGTGGACGCGGTGCGCTGTCCGCTCCAGATCTGAGTCCGACCAGCCCGGATATCTCACCAGATTGCAGCACGCTTGCTTGTCCCCTGGCCCCCCAGGGACCTCCCGCGCTCTCGACAATACAGCCCGTATTCCCTTCGAACGCGGTAGACCCTGGGAAACCAGGGTCCTTCGCAATCGCACGACATCTGGTGAGACATCCGGGCTAGCGTCGGGTCCTGGCGAGGATCAGCTCGTAGTTGTCCGTGGCGTTGGCATGGCGACCTTTGTGGTCGCGGATCCGGACGTAGTAGTACTTGGCGCAGTGGAGGGTGGTGGTGATCTGTCTCAGGCCTTCGGTTGTGGGCAGGGCGCTGTGGGCGAGCACGTTCTTCTGGTCGTCCATGAGCGTGAGGTGCAGCCGCACCCGGGGCACGCCCTGCACCGAGATGCGGACCTTCTGCGTGGTGCCCAGAAAACCCGCGAGACGAAACCGATAGAAGTCCACGTCCCCCTTGGGGTGGATGTACCCCCGGGCCGAGACTCCGGGGACCACGGAGTTGGCCCTGGGAAGCTTGTCGTTGGGCTCGCGCTCGTCGCCGCGATCCGCCGGTGTGACCACCCAGCGCAGCCTGTAGCTGTGCTTCGGATCGAAGGTACGCTTGACGCCGGCCACCCGCATCCGAATGCCACCGGTGGCCCTGATGTTCGCCAGCAGCTCCACCTCCCCAGCCTTGCCGAAGTTCGCCTCGGCCAGCCGGCGGCCCCGCAGGGAGTAGGCCGACAGATGGGCGTCCACGCCCGCGGGAGGCTGCACGGACAGGCGCACGTTGGAGCGCCCGGGGAGAGCCAACCAGAAGTAGTCCACGTCGTGAGCCACCTCGATGGAGCCGCGCACCTCACCCCGCTTGCCGCTCAGACGCACGGCCTGCCGCGCAGTGTCGTTGGGCTCCACCTCCCGGTTGCTTCCCGCTTGGGTGGCCTCCACCCGCAGCCGATAGGAGTCGTCGGGGTTGAAGCGGCGGTGCCCCGTGACGCTTACGTAGACCGTGCGAGTCAGCAACCGCACCTTCAGATCGCGGATGTGGATGGTGGCGCCCCGGGTCCCGCGGCGGGTCAAGAGCTTCCGCCGGGCCCAGTCGTAGACGGACACGTCGGCCGTGACTCCACCCACCCCCACGAAGGTGACGCTGAGCAGGCTGCCAGCGGGCAGCCCCACCAGTGGGACCCGGTACCAGTCCTTGTCCTGGGCCCGGCCGAGCAGCCCCCGGATCTCGCTCCCGGGGCGCAGCTTGTTCGCCTCGTAGAACTTGTCGTTGGGCTCCTGCTCCTCGGCGTCCCGGGTCGCACGCAGGGAGTAGCGCAACAGGTAGCTCTGCTTGCGGTTGAACCGGTGTGGCGGCCCGCCGCGGGCCTCCATCACCACGAAGCAGTAGTCCCCCGGTCGAAGCGCCAGGTTCGAGACGATGAGCTCTCGCCCGACGCCCGGGGCGCGCGTGGTCTTGATGGTGACGAACCGCGCGGTGCGCACGGTGAGCTGGAGCCGGACCCTGGGCACCCCCGTGAGTTCCACCCGGAGCACCTGCTTTTCCGTACCCCCGACCTTGAAACAGTAGACGTCGCGGTCGCCGCGGGTCTTGGTCAAGGGGAAACCGATGGTGCCGCGAATGACGAAGGCCGGCGTAATCTTCTGGGCGTACTCGGGCCAGTTGTTGGGCTCGCGCTCCTGAACGACCGGCAGCTGCAACCCGGCGTCTGGGCGATCAATCTCCTTGGGGGGACGCAGCTCCGTCAGGGAGGCGTCCGCCAGCCGGCGACCGCCTCCTTGCCCCGGGCGCTGGTGTCGATCACCGCAGCGGCACCCGCCCCAGGCCCCGGCCACCATCGCGCACAACAGGGCGGCTCCCAACGCGCGCGCCGGATCATGGGGCACGCGGGGCGACGACGCTCGGCGGCTGTGACGGTGGAGGGACATCCCCAGGATGCGCCGGACATGCGCCAGGCGAGGGGGCGGCCCTACTTGGCGACCGCGTTGATCTTCACGATCACGGCGTTGGTGATGTCGATGGAGGGCTTGTGGTAGTACACCGCGCTGCGCTCGATGACGATGTGCAGCCCCTTGGCCTTGGCGAGGGTCGTCACGGTGGTCATGAACAGCGACCGCAGGGGCTGCAGCAGCTTGTAACGCCGCTTCTGGAGCTGCTGATTCCACCCGTTGACCTTCTGCATCAACCGCTGCCCCTTGAGGACGAGCTTGCGGTAGCGCTGCTCCAGCTTGTGCTTGCGCGACTTGAACACCGACGGCTTGAGGATGGTCTCGGAGGCCTGTAGCTGCTTGAAGGCCTTCATGAGGCGCTTCTCGTCCCGCTGGAGGGCTGCCTTCTTGCGGTTGATCAGCCCCTGCTTTCGCTTGAAGTACGAGGTGATCTTCTTGGTGATGCGCTTGCCGGTGGTGGTCTTGGCCAACACCCCCTCGAAGGACACCACGCCGGTCTTGGCGTGGGCGAGCTGCGGGACGGCGAAGACGGCCAACGCCACGATTCCAATGAGAAGTCTCTTCATCGATACGACTCCTGGGTTTGTTCACTTGTCAACGGCCCCAACGTATTGAAGAGCCTCCACGGCGTCAAGCAGTTGGCGGCCTCGGGGTTCGCCGGCCTCTGTCGGGGCCAGTACGGGGCGCAATCTGGGCCCGGCCTTCTACTGTTGACGGCCGAGCCAGTGCGCCTATTTACTGCTGTCCATCTGTTGCGTCACCTGGTCGGTGATGTCTCTCACCGGCCACACCCACAATCCCTCGCCTCGACTCGTCATGATCACCAGATCCAGGCCGAGGCGACGCTTGACTCCCATGGCGACCTTGCGGATCGCCTCCTTGAACTCGTCGAGCAACCTCTGCCCGTATGCGTTGAGCTCCTTTTGGTACCGAAGATGATTCGACCGCAGCAGCTGCTTGGCCAGGCGCAGCGCTTTGCGCCTCTTCACCAGCACCGGATCTGTGGCGGGGCGCTTTTGGGCCATGGCACGCACCTCGACGTCGGCCTTCTTGACGGCCCGCTGCAGCGCGGTGAGCTTGGCCTCCAGCTTTTTGGACTCCACCTGGATCTGCCTGCGGATCTTCTTGCCCCGCTGGGTGGAACGCACCACCTGGGTGCCGTCCACGTAGCCCACACGCAGGGTCGCCGGCGGCAAGCAAGCCGTCGCCCCTCCTCCCACCAGCAGCACCACAAGTGCCCTGAAACCCACTCGCATGGACGCTCCTAGAAGAAATTCCCGATGGTGAACTCGAAGACGATGTTCTCCTCACCGGGCTGGCGCATGAGCGGAATCCCCCACTCGAACCGCAGCGGGCCGATGGGGGAGAACCACCGGAAGCCGAATCCCCAGGAGGTGCGCAGCATGGCCCTGCGCTGGGGATCCCCGCCGAACAGATCCGACCGCATGGTGAAGGTCTCGTCGTCGTTGAAGGCGTTGCCCGCGTCGAAGAAGATGACGCCCTTGATGCCCACCTTCTCGAAGATGGGGAACTCGATCTCCACGTTGAAGATGAGCTGCTTGTTGCCGCCCCGGGGGAAGTTGAACAGCACCTCGTTGGGACTCAGCGAGTTGGGCACCGGCACCCGCGGCCCCAAGGTGCGCGGGCGGAAGCCCCGCACGCTGTTGATACCGCCCACGAAGAACCGCTCGAAGATGGGCACCCCCTGGGGCTCGGAGGAGACCACCATGCCGGCTTCGGCGTTGACCTTGAAGACGATGCCCTTCCAGATGGGGAAGTACCACCGCGAAAAGAGCGTGTAGCGGTTGAAGACGTTCTGGCTGCCCAGGTACGGCAGAGCGAACTCCGTCGAGAAGCTGTGGAACATGCCCTTGGAAGGGAAGAGCCGATTGTTGCGCGTGTCATAGCTGACGGTGGCCCGGACCGAAGAGGTCACGCCATCGTTGAACAGGTTGGCGATGCGGGCCCCCGAGGGCATCTGGAAGCCGTACTGCGTGGAGCCGCCGAAGATGCCGCTCGACCCCACGTTCACGTCCACGTTCTCCACCTTGTAGGTCAGAAACACGCGGAGGTGGTGCGTGATGGGGTAGCCCCAGGTGAGGCTGCCGCCGTAGGCCTGGCGCGCGAAGCTCTCGAAGTTGGTGAGCGAATTGAACACCGAGAAGGCGAAGGTCCACCGGGTGTCCAGGAAGTACGGCTCGGTGAAGCGCAACAAAAAGAGCTGCCGCAGGCCCGAGACCTGGGCCTGGAGGGTAAGGGACTGCCCCCGACCGAAGAGGTTGTTCTGGGAGATCTGCGCCTGGGCGATGAAGTTCTCCACCGACGAGAAGCCGGCGCCGATCTGGAACGTGCCCGTGGGGCGCTCGGTGACCCGGACGTTGATCACGATGCGGTCGTCGGCGCTGCCCTGCTTGGTGTTGACGTTCACGTCCTTGAAGAAGCCCAGGGACATGACCCGCCGCTTGGAGATGGCGATGCGGCGGGAGCTGTACAGATCCCCCTCGGAGATGACCATCTCCCGTCGAATCACCTTGTCCCGGGTCTTGGTGTTGCCGGCGACGTTGATCCGCTCGACGGTGACCAGCTTGCCCTTCTCCAGCTCGAAGGTCAGGTGGACGATCCGCTTGTCCATGTCGATGTTGGTCAGCGGCGTGATGTTGGCGAAGGCGAAGCCCCGATCCTTGTACAGCCCCGTGAGGCGCACGATGTCCTCGCCGAGCTTGGAGCGACTGAAGATCTTGCCCGTCTTGGTCTTGAGGGCCTTGAAGTAGGGCTTCTTGAGCTCCCGTATGGCCGCCTTGTCACCCTTGGCGGCACGCTTCATCAGGTCCTTTTTACCCAGCAGGTCCCCCTTGAAGCCCACCTTGCCGATCTTGTACTGCTTGCCCTCGGTGACGTTGATGGTGATGTACATGTAGCGCCGGTCCGGGCTCAGCACCACGTGGGGCCGTGACAGGGCCACGTTGATGTAGCCCCGGTCGTAGTAGAAGGCGCGAATCAGCAGCTGATCCCGCTGGAAAACGTCGTCCTTGTAGTTGCCGCTGGAGGTCAAAAACGAAAAGTACCCGGCCGACTGCGTGCGGAGGATCGAGGACAGCTCGTCACCGGTGACCGCCTTGTTCCCCACGAAGCGCACCTCACGAACGGTGACCTTCTGACCCTCATTGACCCGGAAGTACACGTCGACCTTGTGCTTCTTGACGTACTTGATCTGGAACTTCACGGTGGCGAGGTAGTAGCCCTTGTCCAGGTACTGCTCCCGGATCTTCTGGGCGTTCTTCTTCACCGCCGGCAGGTTGAGAATGGCGCCCTTCTTGAGGTCCAGCACCTCGTTGATCTTGTCGATGTCGACCTCTTCGTTGCCGGTGACGATGATCTTCCGGATGGAGGGCTTCTCCTTGACGATGAACGTCAGAATCACGCCGCCGGTGGCGCGCTGGGCGTCGACCTTGATGTCGTCGAACTTGCCCATGCGCCAGATGCGACGGACGTCCTTCTGTAGCCGGAAGGGGGAGAAGACATCATCCACCCGGGTGATGAGCTCCCGCAGGACGGTCTCGCTCTCCACGCGCCGGTTGCCTTTGAACTTGATGCGCAGCACCCGCAGCCCAATGCGCCGGGCCGCGGGCCGGACCGGCGCGCGCGGTGTCACACCCATGATCGGCCGGGCCGGACTGCGCGGCGTCGGGCGCATCCCTGGCCGGGCCGGACTGCGCGGTGTCGGGCGCATGCCGGCGCGCGGTGCCGGCGCGGCCCCGGCCGTGGACGCCAGGCCAAAGGCCAGCCCGATGACCGCAGCGGGTACAGCCCGCGGGATCCTAATTGGCAGCCATGCCATCATTTTGGATCTTTCCGTCGATCATCGTGACCTGCCGCGGCATGCGGGCCGACAGCTCTTTGTTGTGGGTGACCACTAGCATTGTGGTGCCGAACTCCCGGTTGAACTCGAAGAACAGCTCGTGCATCTCCTGGCTCGTCCGGGTGTCCAGGTTGCCCGTGGGCTCGTCGGCCAGCACCAGGCTCGGGCGCATCATCAGGGCACGCACCAGCGCCACCCGCTGCTGCTCCCCGCCCGAGAGCTTGCCCGGCCTGTGGGTGATGCGCTCGGCAAGCCCCACCCGCTCCAGCAGCTCCTGGGCCCGACGTCGGGCCTGGCTGGTCGGCATTCGCTGGATCAACGCCGGCATCATCACGTTCTCCAGGGCCGTGAACTCGGGCAGCAGGTGATGAAACTGAAACACGAACCCGATCTCGTGCCCCCGGAACTCGTCCAGGCGAGCCGGCGACAGGCTCGTAATGTCATGGCCCTCGAACTCGATGGAGCCCGACGTGGGCAGATCCAGGGTGCCGAGCACGTGCAGCAGGGTGGACTTGCCCACGCCCGAGGGACCCACCACAGACACCATCTCGCCTCTGCGGATGGTCAGGTCGATGCCCTGCAGCACGGGGATCAGACGCGCCCCGTGCAAAAAGCTCTTCTTGAGCTCCCTGACCTCGACGAGTATGTCTCCATTCGCTGGCACTCAGGTCTGCTCCGACGGCTGGCCGCTTCCAGAGGTGCAACGAATTTCAGGGACTTACCCCGAAAACGGAAGCAGCGCAGTAGCTTTGGCACATTCACCGCGTACTGTCAACGAGTTGGACCCTAACCCTGGTCTATGGGGTTGCCTTGCCTGAATTGACGGACGACTCGTAGGCCCCGCGCGTGAGGCCGGCCACGAGGTCCGCGAAGGACAGGCCCGCAGCGGCGGCCTGTTGGGGCAGCAGGGAGGTCCTGGTGAGCCCGGGGATGGTGTTGGTCTCCAGGGTCACCAAGCCACCGTCGGGTGTGAGGATGAAGTCCGTGCGGGACATGGAGCGGCATCCCAGGATCCGGTGGGCCGCCATTGCGAGGTCCTGGGCTCGATCCCGCACTGCGTCTTCCACGTCGGCTGGGCAGATCTCCTGAGCCGCGCCCGGGGTGTACTTGGCGTGGTAGTCGAAGTAGGGAGACTCCACGGGGATGATCTCCAGGATGGGCAGCGGTCGGGTGGGCCCCAGGGCCGGGGTGTCGAGCACGGCACAGGTCAGCTCCCGGCCGGCCACGAACTCCTCGGCCAGCAGCAACGCGTCCAGCCCGAAGAGCCGGCCCAGCTCGCCGGCCAGATCTCCGTCCTCGCTCACGATGGAGAGCCCCACCGAGGAGCCGAGCTTCGGGGTCTTGAGCACCCAAGGCGGCGCAAACCGGGCTCGAAGCGCCGCCTCCACCGCGGTGGGATCCCGCGCCCAGTCCGCCCGGTGCAGGGTCTCGTCGTCGGCCACGGGGAGGTCATGGGCCCGGTACACGGCTTTGGTCAGGGGCTTGTTCATGGCCAGGCTGGAGGCGTACGCGTCCGAACCCACGTAGGGCACCCCAAGCAGGTCCAGCAGAGATTGGATCTTGCCGTCCTCGCCCTCGGGGCCGTGCATGGCGATGAACACCACGTCCGGCGCGCGATCCAACAGCCGGCGGATCCCCTCGGGCAGCGCCAGCCCCTCCTCCTCGCCCAGGTCGACCTCGGGATCCGCGGAGTCACTGTCGGGGAACCGCCAGAGCCCGTCCCGGCCGAGCACCACCGGCCAGGCCTCGAACCCATCAACGGGCAGCTGCGTGACCACGGCCCACCCCGACGCCCGGGACACGTCGTGCTCCCCGCTCCGGCCGCCCATGAGCACGGCTACCGACAGGTTCTTCGCGTCCATCCAATCCTCCTGACAGGGTCCTTGCTCAATACTATCTTGTACGCCGGGAGGGGCGACTTTTCTGCCCCTGGGCGCGGAGCCAGCCACGGTACCAGCGAGCGGCGCCGATGCGCTCGTAGGTGGATGGGTGGCTGCGCAGCCAGGTGGTCACCCAACCCGGGGGCCGGACCTCGGCCTGGTTTCGCCGTGCCAGCCGCACCTGGAGGCGGATGAAGGCGTCGGGATCGCCGGTGAGCACCAGGGCGTGTCGGTCCGCCTCGCGTTCCTGCACGCGACTCCGATAGGCCATCACGGGTCCGGCGAGGGTGAACACCAGCCACAAAACGAACGCGAGCAGCGGCAGCGTGACCACATCGCCCGGGCCGGACGCACCCACTCGGCGGGCCAACCGACCGAGCACAACGGCGATGAGCCACAGCAACAACGCAAGGGCCACAGACGAAAGGCCATAGGTCACTACGTCATTTCTGTGCTGCTCATGCCCCAGCTCGTGGGCCACTGCCGCCTCGATCTCTGCCGACGTGGCCCCCGAGAGGAGGTTGTCGTAGATCACCAGCTCGCGCTGATCGCCCAGGCCCACCACGTAGGCGCCCAAGGTGCGGCTGGTGCGGCTGGCGCGGATGATCTTGATCTTGGTGAGGGTGACACCGGACCGGCGGGCCAGCCCACGCAAACGGTTCCCCAGAGCCCGCTCCCGCGGGCTCGTTTCGTCGAGAGGCCGGATGTCCCGGTACACGCGGGGAAAATGGGGCTCGACGTAGCCATACGCCACCATGCCCGCCGCGGCGGGCAGCGCGAGCACCAGCCACCACCGCCGCGGAAAACGCCGGATCAGTCCATAGAGGCCGAACACCAGGCAGCCAAAGAGGGCGCCACCGACGGCGAGCCCCTTTCCGGCGTCCCACGCCCAGGCGCCCGGGGTGTACAGCGACAGGCCGACCTGGTGGGCGAGGTGCTCCTGCCACAGGGCCAAGGGCAAGGCGACCAGGTTGGCCAGGCCGTACAAAAGAAAGGCGAAGATCAGGGCGCCATGCCAGTCGGCGCCAAAGAGCCGCACCCCGGCGCTCCCCACCCGTCCCAGCGCCGTCGTGGAGAAGGGCCACCTGTTGCCGAGCCTGCCGGCCCAGACCAGGCAGGTGTCCAGCAGCCGCCGTGGGATCGTCGTTGCCAGCAGCAGCAGATACAGCGCGAGCTCCAGACCGAAGGTCAGGAGGCTCACCCGCCGCTGGGATTTCCGATAGGCCGACCAGCGACGCAGCTCGTCGCCGCCGAAGTACTCGGTGGGATCATGTCGCTCCACCCGCCAGGAGCCCTCCGGCGGCCTGCGGCTCGCCACCCCGGCATCCACCGGTCCAGCCCACACGACGTCAGCCATCGTCGCCCCGCTCACCAAAAGCAGCAACGCAACACCAACCTGAACCCAACCACGCATACCACCACTATAACGGGGACCACGGAAACTGAGAAAAGTGAGGAACTAGCTAGTTTCCATCCCAGAAGTGGATTCGAAGCGAAAGCGCGACAGGCGCGTCGGATGTGCACTACCAGATCTGGTGGTCGTACCGGGTGTACTACCCCAGATTTGGTGGTGTGCAGACGGCGTCCATGGCGCGGTCGCAGCCGAGGTCCACTTCTGGGGTGGGAACTAGCTATAGGGTGGCGCCTAGAATTGTTCCTAGGAGGAGGAGGAGGCCAAAGACCATGTGGACCTGGGCGGTGGTGACATCGGCGGTGGCGAGATCCTCGGCCTCGCCGGGGCGGCTGGCGAGGACTGTGCGGAGGTTCTTGAGGGCCAGGGGGGCGCTGACCAGTACAACCAGGGTCCAGGGCGACAGGACGCGCGCGATGACCAGGCCTACGACAATCGCGTAGGCGCCCACCACCAGGGTGATGTACTCGGCGCGGCCGCCGCGAGGGCCGAGGACCCGGGCGAGGGTGGTGACGTTCGCCTCGCTGTCGTGCACCACATCGCGCAGGTTGTTGGCAGCCAGGATCGCCGCCACAAGGCAGCCCACCGGCAGGCTCAGCAGCAGCACCTCGTGGCGGTACACGCCGGTGACAGCCAGGTAGCCGCCGATCACCATGAGCGGGCCCATGAGCACGAAGACCAGCAGATCGCCCAAAGCGAAGTACTTGTAGCCCACGGGCCGGCCCGTGTAGAGGTAGCCTCCGGCCAGGCCGATGATTCCGAGGGCGGCCATCGACCAACCCCGGTAGGCGATGAGGACCACGCCCAGGGCGGCGGCCAGCCCGAAGGCGACCAGCGCGCCGCCGAAGATGGCCCGCGGCGGTAGGAGCCCGGCCACGAGGATCCCGCTGGAGCCGTAGGAGCAGTCCCGATCCACGCCGTTTTTGTAGTCGTAGTAGTCGTTGATCAGGTTGGTGCCGGCGTGCAGAACCAGCCCGCCGACCACCGCCAGGGGCAGCAGATACCAGGCCTTGGCTCCCTCTGCGCCCAAGGCGAAGAGCCCACCGATCAGCACCGGGATGACCGACGCCGTGAAGGAGAAGGCGCGCACCGCCTGGATCCAGAGGCTGACGCGGCTCCGCTGGGGGTCACCAGCTTTGGCGACAGGCATGTTTCACTCCGTTTTGAAAGTTCAATACGAAATAACTACTCCATGCCACAGCGGTCAGCAAGGCCTTTCGCGGGTACGATCAGGGAGGCAGGTGAGACAAAACGTCACGGAGGCAGGTGAGGCAGAACGTCACGGAGGCAAGTGGAGCAGAACGTCACGGAGGCAAGTGGACCAGAACGTCACGGAGGCAGGTGGACCAGGCCGTGGCGCATGAGCAGCAGCTCGTAGACGGTGGGCTTGCCGAACCAGTAGATCTGCGCGGTGTAGAGGCCGGGCAGCACCAGAAGGGCGAGGCCCACCTGGCCGAGCCGGCTGCGGATTCCCGCCAACAGCGGGGCCATGAGCACCAGGACCAGGGGCACCATCATCAGGAACCAGCGCATGCCGTAGTGGCCGCCGCCGTAGTTGTTCGTGCGAACAATGATGAACGCAGCCAGGCCCACGAAGCCCGCGACCACGGCCACGGTCTCTGCCCGTCCCGGGGCGCCTTTGGGCCACCCGATGCCCGCCCCCCGTCGCAACCCACGCCACAGGGCCGGCCCAAAGAGCAGGAGCACCGGTGTCAGCGTGAAGAGCCCCCGCCCACCGAAGAAGCACTGCAACCCGTACTGCCACTTGGGCTCGCTCAACGCGTCCCAGGACCTGGGCTGGTTCCAGTAGCTGCCCTCGAAGTGCCACAGGTCCGGCCGGAGCTGCACGGGCAGCACCCCGCCGGTGCTGAGCCAGGTCAACGCGAGATGAACGAACGCGGGGCCCGCCATGCCCGCCAGGACCATGCCCAGGTAGGGCCACTCCCGTCTGCTCCACAGCAGGTAGACCGCGATGGCGATCACCGGGAACACGGCGGTGAGCTCGAAGGTGACGGCCAAACAACCGAAGAACCCCGCGCCCAGGGCGTAGCGTGGCGAGTGCCTGCGCTCCGACCGCAGCTCCCGGGCGCAGACGAACATGGCGAAAAGCGCCGTTGTGCTCGGCAGGTGGTTCACCAGGATGGTGCCGAAGGGGAAGCACAGCGTGCCGCAGCCGACCAGGGCGGTGATGCCCAGGGCGGGTGCCGGATCGATGCTCTCCCGGCGCAAAAGCCCATGGAACAACCACAGCAGCACGAGCAGCGGCACCGTGCACAGAAGCGCCACGAGGATGGACACCACCACTGCCTCGTTCTTGTCGAAGGTCAGGCCGAAGACCTTGTACAGCGCGTAGTAGATGGTCGCGCCGATCACCGATAGCATCGGCGGTTTGCTAGACACCTCCCGGCCGTCCACGCGGACCTTGTCCATGGTGCGCTTCGCCAGGTCCACATCATCGATGTACGGCGTGCCGTTCTCCACCAGGGCGATCATGGTGGCGTACCGCGACGAGTCGTTGGCCCCAACCACCTCGCACCGGATCCGAGGCAGGGCCAGCAGGGCCACGGCGTAGAGCAAGGCCCAGATGGCCCACCGGGAGCGGATCGCTAGCCACCAAAGACTGGCACGGTCGGCGCGGTCCGCCGACCTGTTCGGCAGCGATGCGTCCATCAGCGCTTCGCCGGCCGCGCCGTGTTCTGAGGCGCCTTTCTGCTCTTCGGCCTCATCTTGGGAGCCTTCTTCAGCCGCCGAAACACCACCAGGTGCGCCTCCTCGGACCGGGCAGCGGCCAGGAGCCGGCGCAAGTCGGCCACCCGGGAGGGCGCCACATTCGGCCCCCTGAGGGTCAGCTTGACCACCACATTGAGGCGTCCTTTTCCTCCCTTCACAACGCGCTTGTACTCCCCGACGGCGTTTTTCACCGTCAGGCTCCGCGGACGGATCACCGGCGTGAACGTGTCGGCCGCATAGGCCAAAGACAGGGCCAGGTTGCACGAGACCCGGGGCGCCGGCAGGCGCAGGGGGAGGTGGGGCTTGGCTCGCAGCGCCCGCACGCGATCCAGGAACCCGCAGGCGTCGGGGAGCCGCAAGGTCTCCAGCATTGCGCTCCCCAGGCTCACCTTGCCCACCAGGCGCGCCGTGAACCGAGTGCGCCGCAGCCCGGGTCGTGCTGTGGTGGTCTTGCTCTTTTTTCCCGCCCGCGGCCAGACGCGTCGGGCAAGCCCCTTGCGCAGGCCCTTGGCCGCCTTGGGCGCCCAGGCCGTGGCCCGGGTAAAGGGGTTGGCCATGCCCTGAAGGCTCACGGCCGCCTGCCAGCGCACTCGCCCACGGGGATCCAGGGTGCCGGCCACAGCGACCTTGCCCGCGGTGGCGGGGCCGGCGGTGATACGGACAGGGCTCAGACCGCCGGTGCCGGCCAGAGACACGAGGTGGCGACCCGCGCCGACCATGCCACGCGCGACAATCAGCCCGGTCTCGGGCGACAGCCACAGGTTGGCCTTCCCGACCTTCACCTCGATCCACAGGTCTCCGACCTGTGCGACCGTGGGCACCGACAGCGCCAGCCGCGGCCCCCGCTGCACCAGGAGGGGCCTCGCTGACAGGGCCATGGCGCGGAGCAAGGCCAGCAGCAGCACGCCCCGATCCAACCTGTGCCCATACCCCCGCTGGAGCACCGACGCCGCGGGCGCGGGCAGCGCGCCGTGGCGAAGCGCATCGAAGCGAACCAGCCGCACCGACCGAGTGACGTATCGCAGAGCCACCGTCAGCCGCTGGTCGGGGGTCTTGGCGTCCAGGCCCAGCCGCTTGGCCAGCGCCGCCACCGTGGGAGCGACGCCGCCGCCCGGTGCCAGGCGCTTTCGAAGGGGCGTCAGGGCGGCGGCCCAGGTCGGGGCCGTGGTGAACACCAGCTGGGGGAGCGGGTCTGTGGAGGGCGGTCGCCGGCGACCGGTGGGCCGCTCGTACAGGTTGGTGGCCTTGAGGTTTCTGAACGTCCACGTGTAGCGCGTTGCCCCCCCGACGCGCCTCACCGCCGGGCGCACGGGCGGACAGCCCTGGCACGCGTGGCGCAGGTTCCGCCCCGCGGGCACCTGCACCACCACCTCCAACCGTTTCATGGGTCCCACGTCCCCCACCGCGACCCGGCCGCCAAAGGGCAACGCCGGAGCGAGTCGGTCCGCGAGCCGGTAGCCGTGGTCGGTGACCGCGCCGGGCTCGATGCCCACCAGGGACACCACCGTATCGGTGAAGCGCGAGTAGGCCGGCGCCAGGGCCAGGGCCCGGGGCGTGACGTGGTTCACCCCCGAGGCAGGGGTCTTCACCACCCGCCCCGAGCGCATGCGCGTGTGCGCCCGCAACACGCGGAGGCGCTGCCGCCGGTTGTCCCAGGTCACCCGCGGATCGCAGTACACGTCCGAGCCGCGGTCCGTGAGCACCCGCTGGCGCTGCCACACCTCGCGGACCACCCGCCCCTGTGCATCCACGCGAAAGACCATCCGCCGCAGGAGCACCTGTCGATCCGCCCGCTCCTTGTTGACCTGCTGACGCCAAATGGGTGCCGGCCGGGTCTGCGCCCCCGCCGTGACACACCCACCCAAGACGATGGCCAGCCCCAGGACCAGGCGATGTCCGATGTACCTCATGAGCTGCTCCTTCATCGCTTCGTCCGTACCAGATACAGGGAGCGCCGCTGCAGCCCTCTCACCCCGTCCACCACCTTCTTGAGGCCCGGGTACAGGCTCACCGGGTAGATCTTCCGATTTAGGATCAGCTGGGTGGTGATGGTCACCAGCCTCCCCTTGCGCTTGGCGCGGACGAGGAGGGAGGCCCCCGGGTGTTTCAGGTGCACCGCCTTGAAGGGCGCCGCCAGGCCATAGCCCACCGGGAGGGTGATCCGCTCGATCCAGGTCTGCTGCAGGGATGACCGCAGCATCACCGGCTGGGTGCGCCGCTTCCCCTTGGTGGCCTTGACCCAGCCCGCCGCCCCGCTGACCAGCCGGTTCCACAGCACCGGGCGCAGCCGCACCAGACCGCGCCCCCACTGGGCGTAGCGCGGCGCGCGCAGGGTCATGCGGAAGCTGTACCGCCTCGACAGGTCGGCGAAGTCCCGGAAGCGGTACCTCGTCACCCGGGCCCAGGGCGCCACCCGCCCGGCGATCCGCTCGAAGTAGTGGCGCAGGTCCCCCGGCGCCTGCCGCGAGCCGACGGAGCGCCGCAGGCCCGAGTCGGGGTATCCCTTGGCCCAGACCACGAGCGACACAGCCACCGCGCCGCCGCGCCCGACCAGCCGGGTGTCGGCCGTGACGTTGAGCTGGTTGGCGGCGGCCTCCTGGGGCGTCATCCGCTGGAGCTTCTCACCCCGGGGGGTGCCCACCAGGTAGTGCTGGGGCCGCTCGGCGTTGGACCACAGCTCCCGCGAATAGGGCGCCCAGGTGGGATCCAGCATCTGGAACCCGCCCCCCTTCTTCTTCAGGGCCACCACGCAGTGGTTGAACTGATCCGCCGGCACGTCCTCCACCCGGGAGCCGGCCATGGTCATGGCCGGGAAGGCCGGATACCCCGCCGCCCGGAGCAGGGTCACCAGCATCGACGCGATGTCCTTGCACACCCCCGCCCGGTGCGAAAACACCCGCGTGCCCGGGTGCAGCGTGTAGCCCTCGCCCTTGCCCATGGACAGCCCGCGGTACCGGATGTTCGCCGCCACCCAGCGCAGAAGCGCCGTGACCCTCGCCCGCCGGCCCACCTTGCCCCGCAGCACCTCACCCACCTTCTTTCGAATGGCCGCGTTGGCCCGGAACTGATTCTTGTTCACCCGGTAGAACCACCGCGACTTGGCCGGCCACCGGGCCACGGTGGCCAGGACCACCTTGGGCACGGCGTCGGACGCATAGGGCGCCCGGGGCTCCCGCTTGTACCGCGGGATGTCCCGCCGGGAGAAGTCGTAGACGAACCGCGTCTTCGTGAAGGTCATGCTGCTTGCCAGCGACCCGTTGTACACCTTGTACCGCAGGGGCTTGGACCGCGGCGTGGTCACCCGGTAGGTCTTCCACCTCACCGGGTGGCGATCATCGGAGAAGAGCACCGTGTCGTAGTAGTGGCCCCGCATGGGGGGCACGTACCGCTCGTCGCCGCCGCCCAGGTAGGCGATCTGGAACCCCTTGGAGTAGGTGATCACCTCCAGGGCGTCCCCTGTCCCGAGGCGCGGCAGGCCCACGATCTTCATGCGCGTCTTCCAGAAGATCCACCCCGCGGGCTGGGGCAGATCCCTGGCCCGCGTGCCCGGATAGTCCTTGGGTGCCTTTCCCTTGCGGTGCACCCGGATGCGCCGAAAGCGGATCACGTTGGTGGCCGGATCGTAGTTGAACCGTCGCACCGCCAAAAGCGCGCCCCCGCGATCCGACAGCGCCTTCCAGACCCGCCGCCGGGTCACGTGGGCGAGGCCCGACGGCATCACGTGCACGTAGGTCCGGTCCAGGACCCCCACCACGTGGGCGCCTTTGTTGGACTTGCGCGACCCTGCCTGATCGATGATCTTCGCCAGATTCTCACCCTTCAGATACAAAGCGTCCGGCGGCACCGCCGGAGCCCCGCCCGAAGGCGCGCTCGCAGGCGCGGCGACGATCCAGCCCAACGCGGGCAATATCACTGGCAACAGCGTCTGCACCATGTCTTCCCTCCGGGCGCCCGGCCGATCCTCCCGCGGACCACCGCCGAACGTGCATGACGAAGGCCTAACACGAACCTCCCCGGCGACTCAACCGACCCCCCGCGATCTGCGGCGACTTGTTGAACCACCGGCAGGGCTGGTATGCTGAAATCGGGGTATCAGTCGATGCAGGGCCCGGACAGGACACGGCAAAGGGTGTGGCCGGCGCTGGTGGCGCTGGCAGTGGCTGGGCTGGTGGGCCTCTCCACCTGCTCGCGCTCCCCGGGCGATGTCTGCGGCGACGGCGTGGCCACGGGAGCGGAGGAGTGCGACACCACGGACCTTTGGGGGCACGACCAGCGCGGACCTGCTCCTCCCAAACGGAACCCTGGCGTGCTCAGCCGACTGCACCTTCCTCACGACAGGCTGCATTCGCTGCACCAGCTGCTACAACGGCATCCGGGAGGCTGACGAGGAGTGTGACTGCGGCGTCTGGCCCGACGACTGGGGCCGCACCACCCGCTGCGACGACCTGGGCAACTGGAGCTACTACTGCCTACGGGAGTGCAGCAGCACTTCCGACTGCCTCTGGTCCAACCACTGCTGGGCCCAGCTCGATGGGCTCTGCTACCCGTCGGTGTGCGGGCCGGGCTACCCGTACGAGCAGATGAGCTTCCATTGCGAGGTGCCCGGGGGCGGCCCGGGCTGGTGCGCCCCTCTGTACGACCGCAGATATCCCGAAAGCGACCAGTACGGCGTGTGCGTCGAGAGCGGCACCCTCCAGCACGGGGAGGCCTGCCTGCCCCACCCGGACCTGCAGTTCCCGGACCGCCTCGGAGCGGTACGCCCCCACCGACCTCTCCCCCACCCGGCTTGGCCTCTGCGCCCTGCCCTGAGACTCTTGCGGCCTTGTGACTCCACCAGATCGGCTGGTATGCTGGGGAAAAAGGAGAGAGATGATGGTGACCGACGGCCTGAGACGATGGGGGTGGCCGGCACTTTGCGCGCTGGCTTTGGCCGGAGTTGTGGGGCTGGCGGGTTGCAGGTCGCAGTCCCTGGGCGGGGTGAGCGAGTGGTGTGACAACGGCGTGGACGACGATGACGACGGCCTGGTGGACTGCGACGACGAAGACTGTGCGAACGACCCGCGCTGTGATGAGTACCAGGTCTGCGGTGACGGCGTCGCCACGGCCTGGGAGGAGTGCGACATCAGCGACATGCGCGGCATGACCTGCGCGGACCTGGTACCTGGCACCTCCGGTACGCTTTTGTGCAGCGCCGAGTGCACCTACAACACGGCAGCCTGCGGCGGGGGCGTGAGCTGCAACAACGGCATCCGCGAGTTTGGCGAGGCGTGTGACTGCGGGACAGACCTGGCCACCCTGCCCCTGGGGTGCACCGACGTAAACGGCGGCGCCAACGCCAACTGTGATTCTGATTGCCAGCGCATCGACCTGTGCGGGGACGGCATCGTCTCGGGCGCCGAGCAGTGCGACTGCGGCGTGGATCCAGGCCAGGTCCCACCAGGATGCAGCGACGTAAACGGCGCGCCCGATGGCGAGTGCGACGAGGTCTGCGAGTGGTCCAACGGCGGCTGCGAGGGCGACCTGTGGGATCTCTGTGACCCCTTGGGGCCGTTGTCCTGCTGCCCGGACGAGTGGGGTCACGCCACCCGCTGCGCCTCCCTGGGCTCGGAGGACTTCTACTGCCTGCGAGAGTGCAGCACCACGGTCGACTGCTTCTGGTCCAACCAGTGCTGGGCCGGGCTCGGTGGGATCTGCTACCCGGCGGTGTGCGGGCCCGGCTACCCCTACGATGAGATCAGCTCTTTTTGCGAGGTGGACGGCGGTGGCCCGGGGTGGTGCGCGCCCGTGTTCGACCGCACGAATCCCGACGACGACCAGTACGGTGTCTGCGTGGAGAGCGGCACCCTGACCCACGGGGACGCCTGCCAGCCCCACCCGGACCTGCTGTACCAGGACCGCACCGTGGCCGGCTGCGCCCTGGGCTTCTGCCTGCAAACCGCCAACCCGTCGGTGGGCATCTGCCGTCAGCTCTGCGACTGGGAGGCGGCCTACGACGCGGCCATCTACGGCTTGAGCGGCGAGATCCTGCCCTGCCCGGCCGGGGCGAACTGCATCAACTTCGCACGTCTGGACGCCACCACCGGCGTGCGCACGGGCGACACGTCCTACTGCCTCGAGCGGGGCTCCATGAACCACCCCCACTCGGCCACCACCTGCTCGGTGATCACCGGGCAGCTGTTGGCCGACCCCACCACGCTGTGCTCCGAAGACGTGCCCGGTGGTCGCTGCCACGTGATGCAGCTGTCCAGCGGCGACCTGACCAACGGCACCCTGGTGGGCGTCTGCTCCGCCACTTCGGCGCCCAACCGCGCCCTGTGGGAGGTCTGCGATCCGTCCACGGACACCTGCCCCCAGGGCGCGGCATGTCGACCCGAGGACTTCTTCGCCGCGAGCCCGGCCGGCCCCACGCGGTGCTTGCCTCTGTGTGACGCCCAGTTCCACACCAACGCCGGCGACTGCGCCGCTCTGGGCGCCGGGAATCCGGCGGCCACGTGCCAGTCGCTCTCCGAGCGGTTCGCGCCCACCGACGAGTCGCCCACGCGGCTGGGCCTCTGCGCCCTGCCCTGACGTGACGGTTCGAACGGGGCGGTCAGCGCCCAGGGCGCAGCGCCTTGAGCCGGGCCCGAGCCATGGCCCAGGTCACTTCGAAAGGCTTGTGCAGCGCCACCTTCTGACCCGAGGGCACCGGGTTGGCGGGGTCCACCAGGGAGGCGGCCAGGGCGGCGGCCGCCGACAGCGGCTTGCGCAGGTAGTGCCGCAGGGCACGGGCGTAGGCGTTCGTATAGTGGTGCGCGTCGGCCTCCACGGTTTCGAAGTCCGAGGTGAGCCCCCGCTCCAGGATCCCCGGGGAGAAGACCAAAAACCGCAGGGGCTCGTTGTCGTACTCCTTGGCCAACCCGCGCACCAGCTGCACCACGGCGGCTTTGCTGGCCGAATAGTGGCTGACAAAGGGCGCCGCCCGGACGGCCCCGTAGCCGCTGACGCCCACCAGGGTGCCGCCCCCGGCGTCCAGGATGGGCTGCACGCAGGACAGAAAAGTGTGGTACGTGCCGAAGAGGTTCACGCGAGCGGTCTCCCGCCAATCGGCCGGATCCAGGCGGTCGAACCGCCCGAAAGAGCCGCCCCGGCCCACATTGGCCACCACGTCGGTGATGCCCTCGGCCGCCTCGCACGCCCCGTCCACCGCCGCCCGCACGCTGTCCAGGTCGGTGACCTCGCAGGCCAGGCCAAACACCTTGGGCTCGCCGGCGTCCGGGCGGGTCTCGGTGACCTCCCGGGCCACTGCTCGCGCCACCTCGCGCGCCCGCCCGGGATCCCGCCCGGTCAGCGCCACCTCGGCGCGCCGGGCCGTGAACTCGTAGGCCATGGCCCGCCCCAGCCCCTGGGTGCCGCCGGTGATCAGTATTTTGCGTCCGAATAGAGGCATCGCCTTCAAAGGGCCTTCCCGCCACCAGCCAGGTCGCCGCCAGCATACCGACGCAGCCTGGCCCCGGCAATGGAATTCGCCGCCCCTCCCTGGTCCTTTCTCACCAGGATCTCAGAGCAACCGCGCCAGCAGCGTCATGAGGTTCACCACCTCCACCGAACCGCTCTGCCGCCCCAGGTTCAGCTCGCAGGTGGCGCAGGCGCTGACCACCATGGGCACATCGGTGCGCAGCACCTCCTCGAGCCGTCGCTGGGCGATCTTCGCCGCCACGTCGGGCAGGTTGTCACTCACCAGCCCGCCGCCGCCGCAGCAGTAGCTCCGCTCCCGGTTCCAGGTGAACTCGCGGATCTCGCGCACGCCCCGCCCCATGAGCCGCCGAGGCGCGTCGAACACGCCGAGCCACCGCCCGAGGTAGCAGGGGTCGTGGTAGAAGGCCTCGGGCACCGTGGAGCTGACCTCGATGCGCCGCGCATAGTTGTCCATGAACTCCACCACGTGCAGCACCTCGGCGGAGATGGGCGCGCCGAGCTGCGGGTAGAGAAACCGCATCATCCAGACGCAGGCCGGACAGTCGCAGATGACCTTCTTGTAATTGGAGAGCTTCGATGCGATCTCCTTGGCCAGAAAGCTCAGCTCGGACATGAGCCCCGCTGCCCAGAAGGGGTACCCGGCGCAGATGTACTCGCCGTCGTGCAGGGCGACGTAGTCCACACCCACCGACTCGAGGACCTTGAGCGTGTCCTGCATCACCCTGGGGCTGTGCTCGACAGTGTCGCAGCTGGGGAAGTAGGCCACCTGGGCCTCCTCCACGAAGAACCGCTCCTCGATGGTGTGGTGCAGCTCGCGAAACAGCGACTCGTTGCGCGCGTAGAAGCGCTCGGTGAACTGCTTCATGGACGGCAGGTCCATGCCCTTGTCCACCGCCTCGGCCCGGGCGGCGAACAGCGCCGGCGTCACGTCCACGTCGTGCTCGCAGTACTCCCCGCAAAGACCGCACCCGTTGCAGTGGTAGAACACCGACGCGGTCTCGGTGGTCAAATCCACCTGGCCCTTGCGCACCAGGTTGGCCATGGCCATCTTCGCCTGCGGGATCACCGCCTCCCGCCGCTCGGCGTTGCCCACCGGGCAGGTGTGCCGACACAGCTTCGGGCAGTAGGTGCACAGCTCCAGGGCTTTTTTGTACTCGTCAAAGCTCATGGCTAGGTCCCCAGGACCCCGGGGTTCATGATCCCCGCCGGATCCAGCTTTCGTTTGACGTCGGTGAGCAGGGCCAACCGCTGCTTGCTGCTGGCGTCGACCAGGGCCGCTCGGTGCTGACCACCGCCGTAGACATGCCCCAACCCTCCACCTCCAGCGTGGCACACCTCGGCGGCCAGGTTCCACGCCTCGTCATAGGCCTCGAGGGCCAACCCGGGCGAGGCGGCCTCACCCCAGAAGGCGCAGCCCAGGCTCGCCCCCTCGAGGCGGGCGTGCTCCACGGCGATGCGAGTGCGCCATCCCCGCTTGTCGAAGGCCTCCTCCAGGCTGTTGTAGAGCCCGGGCAGGTCCCGCCAAGTGGCCCCCAGCTCCACGTAGTCGGCAAAGAGGCAGTCCTGCACCAGCAGCGGCGTCATCCGGAACCCCGCCGCGAACCGCTGCCCCCACCACCTCCGGGCCGGCGCCGGACCCAGGGGCTCGCCGCCCCGTGCCGTGGCGAGATCCCGAACGATCTCCCGCTCGGCCTCCACCAGCTCCGACGGCCCCTCGTAGGCCATCAGGAGCACCCGCAGGGCGAGCTCGGCCTCGGTGGGCTCGGCAGCGTCCTCATCGCGATCCTGCCGTCGAAGCCGCGGGTCGCGCTGGATCCGCGCCACCAGGGGGCGCACACCCGCCGCCAGGCTCCGACGCAGGGCGTCCATGGCGGGCGCCACCTCGTCGAATCGGAAGGTGTCGAACCACCGGTGCAGCGGCAGCCGGTGCAGCCGCAGGTGCGCCGCGGTGATCACGCCGATGGTCCCCTCGGCCCCCAAGAGCAGGTGAGCCAGCTCGGGGCCCGTGGCCCGGCGGGGGGCCACCCGGGTGTGCACCACCTGACCGTCCGGCAGGACCGCGGTGACGCCCAGACACAGATCGCCCACCCGACCGTACCGGGAGGAAAGCATCCCCGCGGACTGCGTCGAGAGCCAGCCACCGAGGGTGGCCGTGGTCATGGAGGTGGGCACGTGGCCCAGGCTGAAGCCGCGGGCATTGAGCCGCTCCTCCAGCTCCACACCCACGATGCCCGACTGAACGTGCACCACCATGGACACCTCGTCCATGTCCAGGATGTTGCACATGCGCTTGCAGTTGATGACGATCCAGGGCCGGTCCCCCCGGGGCGAGGCACCGCCCACCATGGACGACCCGCCGCCGTACGGGATCACGGGCAGCGCGTAGCTCGACGCGATGCGCAGCACATGCGACACCTCCGCGGCGGCCCCCGGCCACACCACCCACTGGGGCCCCCGGGGCCAAGCCCCCTGACGCGACTCCATGAGCGCGCGGGGCCAGAAGTCCAGGGCGTGGGCGATGGTGTCCACCGAGCTGGAGGAGAGGTTCTCCGGTCCTACGGCCTCTGCGAGCTGCCCGGTGATCTCCGACCGAGGAACGCTCATGGGATCCCCAACACGCCCGGGTTCAAAATGGACGCCGGATCGAAAGTCGACTTCAGGGTCTGGAGCAGACGCAGGGAGTTGCCGTGCTCCTCGGTCATGAAGTGGGCCTTGGACCGCCCCACGCCATGGTGATGGCTGATGGTGCCGCCGGCGCGCGTGGCCGCGGCCAGGGCCTTGCTCCAGAGCCGGTCGTAGCGCTGCCGAGATGCCGCGGGATCGGTGGCCGGACCCGCGAAGGAGAAGTAGATGGAGCACCCCTCCGGATAGGCGTGAGAGAAGTGGGCCATGACGAAGGCGAAGGGAGAGATGGCCTTGCGCACGCTGTCGTACAGGTCCATCAGGCGATCCCAGGTCGCCGCCACCTCCATCGTGTCGACGAAGGCGCCGCTGGTGAACATCTTGGACTGCTTGTAGCTCACGGCGTAGCGGTGCTTGAACCAGTGCCAGCCCGGCTCCTCGCCCAGGTCCTTGCCGCCCGAACGGATCAGCTCCTCGTGTCCCAACCCGGCCTGGGCCTCCACCAACCGTCGATCCCCCTCGTAGCCGATGATGCACAGGCACCCGTCGGCCGACACCCGCGGCGCCAGCTCCTCGATCATGCGGTTGGTCAGGTCAGGCCGGGCCAGCACGACCTGCAGAGCCTGTCGCTTGAGCCAGGGCAAGGCCCCGCTGCCCTTGACGCGACCGGTGATGGCGTCGAGCAGGGTGTCGGCCTCGGAGCCCTTCTCCGTGCTGGACCGCGCCAGCACCGTGTCGAACTCGTCGTAGAGCCGCACCACCGATGGCCGCAGCCCCGCCTGCATGAGCCGTCGGATGGCCTCGCACCCAGCCGACACGCGACGGAACCCGTAGCCCCGCATCACGCGATGCTCGGGCGCCGGGTGGACCTTCAAGGTAGCCTCGGTGACAAACCCCAATGACCCCTCGCTGCCGATGAACAGCTGGGTCCAGCTCGGCCCGAGCCCACCGCCCATGTCCCGCCCGGTCTCCAGCACCTCCCCCGTGCCTGTGACCACCTCCAGGGACACTGCCATGTCCTCGATCTTGCCGTACAGCGAAGAGCACTGCCCCGCCGATCGCGTGGCCAGATACCCCCCCAGCGTCGAGCACATGAGCGACGACGGAAAGTGCCCCAGGGTCAGTCCTTCCATGTTGAGCCGGTCCTCCAGGTGCCAGCCCACGATGCCGGCCTGGGCCCGCACCAGGTTGTTCTCGGGCTCGATCCGCGTCACCCTGTCCAGCTGCTTGAGGTCCACGATGACGCTGCCCGTCCCGGCCATGGTCCCACCGCACACCCCCGACCCCGCCCCGAAGGGCACCAGCACCGCCCCGCTCGTCTTGGCCCACTCGACGATCTTCACCAGCTCGGCCGTGTCGCGGGGCCACACCACACAAAGCGGCGGCTCCGGCGCGTACTTCCCACCGAGGTTCTCGATCTGCCCCCCGGGCCACAGGTCCCGTGCATAGGCGATGCGATCGGTCACATGGCTGGAAACCCGAAGGTCGGGCAGAGCGTCCCGAAGCTGGGCGAGGCGGCTATCTGCGCTGGTCAAAGGTGCGGTCATTTCCAGAATTCGGACAGTAGCGGTCCTAACGCAGGGTGTCAAGGCACCCAGGGGAGCGGTCCTGGTTCGGTCTTGAGACCCGCGGGGGGTTCCGTTACATTGGCGGGCACCCGGGGGACCGGCGCTGGCAGGCGCCGGACATCGCCGGGATCGACCGAGGAGAAGTATGGAGATTCCTTCGAGTGGACGCGGCCAGTGGGGGTCGCGGATCGGTTTCATCATGGCGGCGGCGGGGAGCGCCATCGGGCTGGGGAACATCTGGCGGTTCCCGTACACCACCGGGCAGAACGGGGGCGGGGCCTTCGTGCTGTTGTACCTGCTGTGCACGGCGTTCATCGGCCTGGCGGTCATGTGGGCGGAGCTGGCCATCGGGCGGGCCACCCAGCGCAGCCCGGTGAGCGCTTTCGGTGCCTTGGCGCCGGGGTCCATCTGGAAGGCCGTGGGGTACCTGGGCATCATCACGGGCATCGGCATCCTGAGCTACTACGGCGTGGTGGCGGGGTGGACCGTGGGCTATCTGATCTACAGCGCAAACGGGAGCCTGGACACGGTGGTGCCCACGATCCACCTGGCCGATCCGGCGATACACCTGGAGTCGGCCCACGCGGGAAGCTTCTTCGGCGCCTTCGTGGCCAACTGCAAGCTGCAGATCCTCTATCTGGCCGCGTTCATGGGGATGACCATGTTCGTGGTGCTGGGGGGCGTGCGCAAGGGCATCGAGCGGCTGACCAAGGTCCTGATGCCCCTGTTGCTGCTGATGCTGGTGGGGCTGATCGTCAATGGGATGGTCCAGCCCAGGGCCATGGATGGGCTACGATTCTACCTGTGGCCAGACCTGGACAAGGTGACCGGCATGACGTTCGTCTATGCCTTGGGCCAGGCGTTCTTCTCTCTGAGCCTGGGCATGGGCGCCATGCTGACCTACGGCTCGTACATGCGCAAATCCGACAACCTCGCCACGTCGGGCATGTACGTGGTGATCTTCGACACGGCCATCGCGCTCATGGCGGGATTCATGATCTTCCCGATTCTGGGCGGTGCCCCCAAGGCGGCGGGACCGGGGCTGGTCTTCGTGGTGCTCACCAAGCAGTTCCAGGCCATGCCCGCGGGCCATGTCGTGGCCATCATCTTCTTCTCCCTGCTGGCCATCGCGGCGCTGACCTCGACGGTGTCTTTGCTGGAGGTGGTGACCTCCTTTTTGGTCGACGAGGTCAAGATGAAGCGTCGGGGGGCGGTACTCTTGTCCGGTACGGGCATCGCCCTGCTGGGCATCCCCTCGGCCCTGTCGCTGGGGGGCGTCAAGTGGCTGTCTGCCCTGTACACCGTGGACGGCAAGGACCAGGGCTTTTTGGACCTGATGAACTTCATCTTCGGCAATGTGCTGCTGGCCGTGGGGGCCCTGGGCATCTGCCTGTTCGTGGTCCTGCGCTGGAAGCCGAAAAACGCCATCGCCGAGATCGCCCGGAGCGCGCCCTGGTTCAAGAAGCTGGGTAGGGTGTGGGTGATCGCCCTGGCGGTGCTCTGTCCCCTGGCGGTGCTGGGCCTGCTTGCGTACATGGCCGTCACCGGCAAGGCCCTGGGCTAGGAAGTCGTTGGCATGAAGACTCTGGTCACAGGGGCCAACGGGTTCATCGGCTCGCATCTGGTGACCGAGCTCGTGCGCCGGGGACACCGGGTTCGGGGGATGGTGCAACCGGGCACGCCCGTAGACAGCCTGCGCGGTGTGGACGTCGAGCTTTTGCTCGGGGACGTGCGCTCACGGTGGCAGGTGCGGAAGGCCTGCGCGGGTCAGGAGGTGGTCTTCCACCTGGCGGCCATCCCCAGCGACTGGGCACCGGCGAAGCTCATCCACGCCGTGAACGTGGAGGGCACCCGAAACCTGGTGGCAGCGACACTCCACGCCAGGTGCCGGCGGCTGGTGCTCATGAGCTCGCTGGCGGTTCACCGCTCCACGGGGCATCGGGACGCCACCGAAGACACCCCGCGGGATCGCAGGTCGCTGCCCTACGCCGAGTCCAAGCGACTCTCCGAAGACATCGTGCTGGATCCGCGGCTGACAGGGCGGCTGGAGCCCGTGGTCCTCCGGCCGGGGTTGGTGCCCTTCGGGCCCGGGGATCGCCTGGCATCCCTGGGGCTGGCCCGGGCCCTGCGCACAGGGCGGCTGCCACTCATCGGCGGTGGTCGCACGGCCATCTGCACGTCCTATGTGGAAAACCTGGCGCCGGGCGTGGCCCTGGCGGGGGAGCGGGACTCGGCGGCAGGCCAGACCCTGATCATCGCAGACGACGGTCACCCCACCTGGGCGGACTTCTTCGGCGCCCTGGCCCGCGGGCTGGGCGCGCCGCCGCCGCGAATGACGCTGCCCTGGGCAGCGGCGCAGGTGGCTGCCACGGCAGTGGAGGGGCTGTGGGGTCTGGCGGGCATCTCCGCCATGCCCCCCATCACGCGGTACCGCGTGGGGCTGTGGCGACACGACTTCCACTTCTCGAGCGCTCGGGCCAAGCGGGTGCTGGGCTACGAGCCGACGGTGGGACTGGAGGAGGGGGCGCGGCGGACCATGGAATGGGCGCGCTCACTGCTGGGCTGAATGACCGACAGCGATTACTTGCCGCGCTTCATCTCGTCGCAGAACAGGAAGGGGTCGTCGATGAAGTCCAGCTCGATCTTGTCGGTGTTGATGCCGAGGCAGAAGCAGCCGGTCTTGTGGTACTTGTCCGACAGGTTCTTCTTCTTGCAGGTCTCGGGGGGCGTGGAGACGTAGAAGTTCATGCTGATCTTGGTGCCGGTGTCGTGCAGGAAGATGTACCGGCGATCGTCGAACTTGTACCGTCGAGACTTGCACTTGGGCTTGAGGTTGGGATCCTTGAGGCGCTTTTTGTACTGCTCCTCGTCGCAGTCGTACTGCTCGAAGAACTTGGCGACGACCCAGCCCTGGAAGGGACGCGTGAGCGTGAACTCCACCCATGCCTTGCACAGATCCGGGTAGGTCTGGTGCTTCATGTGGATCTCGGTCTTCTCCTCTTTCGGGATACCGGACGCCTTGATCTGGTTGTCGTTGATCCGGAAGGGATTGGACTTGTTGACGTTCTTTTTGACCTTGGGCACCGGCGGCGCGCCACACAAGGCCTTCCACTTGTAGGGCTGGTTGTACAGCAGAAACGCGATGCGCTTGGGCATCTCCATGCAGTCCGCCTTGTAGGGCGCCTTGGAGAGTTTCTTGTACCAGCGCGTCACCTCGTAGCCCTTGTTGGAGCCCTTGTAGGCCACCGACAGCTTCTTGAGGCAGCTCAAGGACCACCTGCAGGCCGCGTGCTTGCCCGAGAAGTCCGTACACCGCGCGTTGACACACTTCAGCCCCGATTTGCAGTCCTTGGTGGACCGGCAGGTCTTGCCCTCGGCACGTTTGGGCTTGCCGCAGCCGGGTCCTATGGCCAGCGCCATTGCAAATACGAAAACCGCCATCGAAACCAGCACTTTGTTTCGTCGCATCGCTTTGTCGTCCTCTGTGCTTCTGGTGTAGTTGCGCGGCATTGTACCCAACTCTGCCTCTGAACGCAAAGCCCTAGAATCCGCCCCGTTTCCCTCCTTCCGATTGACAGATCATGCGGTCGTCGCATAACCTTCGCCCATTGTGGAGGAAAACATGATCACTGGGAAATCGCGGATCCTGCCCATGACGCTCATTTTGGCGCTCGGCGTGAGCGTCGGCCTGGTCTCCTGCGCGCCGAAAAAGCGTACCTTCACCGTGCCGCAGGTCTCCAAGGAAATCGAAACCGGTATCCGAAAGACACAGAAGCTCAAACGCAAAGGTGATCTGAAGGAGGCCTCGGAGCTCGCCCTCGAGCTCACCAGGCGGGTACTCAAGGTGTTCCCCCAGGCGACCCTGACCCAGGAGCCCGTCAAGAAGCTGATGAACGCATTGGAGTGGATGGCCAACATGTGCCTGGACCGGTCCCTGGAGCTCAAGAACGAGTCCGTGTCCGCCGACCAGGACGACCTGTCGAAGACGTTCCGTGCCTGGTCCGACGAGCACCGCCAGAACATGTCCAAGCTGCGCGCCATGATCCCACAGCTCAAGAAGGCCGCCGTGGCCGCCCGTCGAGCAGCCCCGATGAGACCCACGACCGCGCCCAAGGGTGATCCACGCCCCGCTGGCGGCGACGCCATGCAGCCCAGCCCAGACGAGCCCCGCACCCCGGCAGGTGAGCCCGGCGCCGAGCCCGGCGCCGAGCCCCAATAGGGGTGCACGCGCCGGTCCGACCGGGCCGCCGCGAAGAGTCCATGTCCCGGCCATTGCATCGCGGCCTCCCAGCCCGGATATCTCACCAGACGTCGCGTGATCGCGAAGGACCCTGGTTTCCCAGGGTCTTGGGCGACCGATGTAACAGGGGCAGTATTGGCGAGGAAGCGGAAGGTCCCAGGGGGACCAGGGGACGAGCGAGGGTGCGGCGATCTGGTGAGATTTGCGGGCTGGTCACCTTGCTCCTCTTCGCACAGACCGGTGAGCTCCGCGCCCAGACCCGTCCGGGACGGGTCTGGCTCCGCGTGCACGCCGGTCCCCGGCTCCAGGAGGCCCGGCAGGTGCGACGCCTCCTGGCCCCCGAGGGGCTCAAGGGCGGAAGGCTCAGGCAGGTGTTCATCCGACGATCCCATGAAGCCCAGGGCGCCTTCGAGGTGCTCACGGGGCCCTTCGAGGCCTCCATGGACGCGGTCGTGCACGGGTTGGCCCTGAGCAAGGACAGGCGCTTCGTCCGGGCGGGGCTGCGGCTGCGTTCCCTGGCTGTGCTGCTGCCCACGAGCTTTCTCCCGCTCCCCCTGCGCATCGACTCGAAGAGCCTCGAGCGGCTCAACCCCGGGCGGAGGAAACCCTATCCCGCGCTGGCCGACCTGATGATCTCCCGGGCCATCGGTTTTTCGCTGCCCGGCCACGCCCTGCCCGCCATCGAAACGGCCACCGCGCGTTTCACCCCCTGCGAGCCCCTCTTGGTGCTGGGCGAGCGCACCGCCTGCAACGCCAGGCGCAACACGTGCCTTCGCTGGTTCAAGGTGCTGCACCCGGTGCTCATCCGCACGGCCTGGTTGCCGGCCTACCAGCTCGTGCTCCATGGTCAGCTCCGCAGGATGAAGCTCAAGGAGGGCGCTGGGATCACCAAGGCCCGGGGCGCCTTTTGGAGGGTGGGCCGCACCGCCGCCGGCCAGGTCTTCCGCGCCATGTTCCGCAGGGGAACCCTGCCCCCGCAGGTGCACACGCTGGTGCTCGCCGACCGCCACAAGCCACCCTATCGGCTGGTCATCGACAAGCACGGCCCGGGCATCTACAACGCCGCGGGGCTGGTGGTCGAGCGCATCAAGCTGCGCCCCTGGACCTACAAGCGGCCACCTCTATGGAAGGTCCCCAAGGAGCTCCGGCGCCGCAAACGGCGTCCCCGTGGCACCCGGCCACCGGCCCCCATGCGCGCGGTCATGCGGGCCGGACTGCGCCGGAACATGCGCCCGGGAATGCGCCGGGCCATGCGCCGAGCCATGCGCCGGGCCATGCGCGCGGGAATGCGCCGGGCCATGCGCCGATAGCCAGACCTTCTCCGGGTGGTGCCGCGCGATGGCTCCAGGCTACCGGCAGAGCTGCCGCTTCTTCCAGGGCAGCTTGCGACCGCCGCACTTGTAGGTCTTCTGCTGCTTGGCGCCCGGAACCAGCGCGCCGGCGGAGTGGGTGACGGGTACACCCGCGTCGGCGCCGGGAGGGGGCTTGACCAGCACCTGCTCCCTGCAGACCTTCCAGGAGAAGTCCGCGGGCTCGCCGCACCTGGGAATCTTTCCCCGGCCCCACCCTGAGGCGAGGGCGCAGCCGCCGCTCTCCTTGACGCGGCAGAAGGCCCGGGTCACGAAGCGCCGGGTCTGCCGTCCGTCGCAGTCGTAGTCGTAGCTGTGGTCTCCCCGGTGCACGGCGAAGTAGTCGCGCTGACCTGGCCGAACGCGGCGGTTCTTGTCGTAGCAGTCCTTGGCGTTGCCCACGAAGCCTGGGGGCGCCGCGCAGGCTCGAACGCTCTTTTTCGGATCCCCGAAGCCGTCTCCGTCCGCATCCCGATAGAACACGCGCTTGGTGGTGCAGCCCATGGCGTCGCCGCGGGCAGAGGGCGCGGCCTTGCGCGCCCGGGCAATGACCTTCAGGTCCCGTCGTGGCACCGCAGGTTCCGCCGAGTCGCACCCCGCAGGCGAGGTCCAGCCGCAGACGAGGACCAGGCCGGCCAAGACGACACGCCGCTGCGCCAGACTCCAGATCACCATTGGCCTCACTGCAGGGTGAATGCGTAGAAGTTGCCGTGGTTGGACAGCACGTACAGCGACCGCCGCGTGATCAGCGACGGCCCTGAGATTCCCTCCCCCGGGTTGAACCGCTGGATGAGCCTACCCGCGCGCCGATCGATGACCATCAGGCCGCCCTCGGAAAAGGTGACGTAGATGGCGCGCCCCCGCACCTGGGGTAGCCGCGGCGTGCCCGAGTCGATGCGCTGCCGCCAGCGCAGACGGCCATCGTAGTCCAGGGCATACAGCCCTCGCTTCGACGCAGCGAAGTAGATACGGTCCGCGGCGATGGCCACGGTGGAGGCGCCCTTGACGGGGTACCGCCACTGCAGCGCGCCGCCGTCGGCCGTCAGGGCATAGAGCCCACCGGTGAAGGAGGACGCGTAGACCACCCCCTTGTGCACCACTGGCGTGGAATCCACGTCCATGTACTCGGTGGCCTTGCCCCCCAAGTTGCGCGTCCAGCGGGCGTTGCCACTGCGAGCGCTCAGGCAGACGATCATGCCGTCCGAGAAGCCGGCGTAGAGGTTGTCACCCTCAATGGCGAGGCCGCTGTGGCCAGCCACGGTGAAGGACTCGGGCGTCTCCCGATCGTAGGACCAGCGCCACCGGCCCGTCCGGGCGTCCAGGGAAAAGACGTGGTCCCGGTGGTTGGCGAAGTACACCACCCCGTCGGCGTAGACCGCCGGGCGGAAGACGAGGCCCTTGGTGCGGTACTTCCACTTCTGGGCCCCCGTGGCCAGGTCGATGGCGTTCATGGCACCGTCCGCCGAGCCCACGTAGACCAGGCCGAGGCGCTCGACCACCAGGGGCTTGGCGCTGACCGAGCCGCCGAGCTTGCGCTCCCAAAGCGTCTTGCCCGTGTCCGCCCGGAAGGCGTGGAGCGTGCCCCCGCCCGTGCCCACGTAGATCCGCTGCCCCTTGTGCGAGGCGGCGGCGCCGGCGAACTCCTCCGGGCGGTAGGTGAAGATGCCGTGGTCCCGGAGCTTCTTGCGCCAACGAATGGCCACGTAGGAGCGATCCGCGACGTTGCCTCCCACCAGCTTCTGCCGGCGATAGGTGCCGCCATCGAGGGTGTTGCAGCCAACGCTCGGTCCCGCCAGCCAGGACGCCGCCACCAGGAGCACGAGCGGGACCGGCAGGGGACAGCGCGTTGAAGACCGCATCTGGATCAGGGCCTCCCCATGGTGGGGCGCGGGGCAGGGTTCATGGCCGCCATGGCCGGCCGCGGGGCGGGCCTCACGGCCGCCATGACCGGCCGCGGGGCGGGCCTCACGACCGCCATGACCGGGGCAGGCTTCGCGGCGCCCATGGCCGGAGCAGGCTTCACGGCCGCCATGGCCGCGCCAGGCGCGGACGCGCCCATGTCCGGGCCGGGAGTCATGGCGTCGGAGGCGGGAGTCATGGCGTCGGAGGCGGGAGTCATGGCGTCGGAGGCGGGAGTCATGGCGTCGGGCTTCGGTGATTTCATGCCCGGCCGCGGCCGCTTGGGAGAGCCGGAGGCGAGGTCCTCGAGCTTCATCTTGAGGTACCGCGCACGCTTGGTGGAATAGTCGTTCAACGGGGAGAGCATGAAGGTCAGATCCGGGTTCTGCCCCTTGGAGCTGCGGCCGGTCTGGCGCACCTTCTCGTAGGCTTTGATGGCGCCGGTCAGGTCTCCCTTGGCCTCCCGGATTACCGCCTCGTGCCAGTACGCCCAGTCCCTCCGGGAGCCCTTGTCCACGGAGCGGAGCCGCGCGAAGGTCTTGGCCGCCTGATCCAACCGCCCCTTGGCCGCCTGGGAGTAGCCGAGGTTCTCCAGGGCGAGGGCCTTGAGGGAGTCAGCGCTCTCCCCCGCGCCGCCGCAGCCGCAGCCGGACTTGCCGCTCGTGGCGAGCACCTTCTTGTAGGCGGTGATGGCCTGGGCGAACTTTCCCAGGTCGAAGTAGCAGTTGCCGCGGTACAGGTGCGCCGCCCGGGAGATGGGGTAGCCCTCGAACTTCTCGACCACCTGGTCGAAAATCTTCAGGGCCGCCTTGGCGCGGGCCACCTTGGTCTGGAAGGCCTGACCCTGATCACCGGGCTTGGGCGTGGTGCTGGAGGTGAGGGACGGGTCGATGAGCGCCGTGTAGGTGCGCATGCCCTTTTTGTAGAGCTTGGCAGCCTTCTCGGTCTGGCTGGCCGTGCGCCACTGGTATACGCCCCACAGGGCCGCGCCCACCACGACCACGACGATGCCGATGAAGATGGCGCGCCGGTGCTCGGCCATCCACTCGACGGCCTGCTCCATGGTGGAGAGGACCTTGTCGGGCTTTTTCAGCTCCTTGCGCGTCATACGACGCTTTTTTGCCTTCGCCTTAGCCACGAATATTACCTCCGAATGTGGCCGCGACCCTACGCCGCAGCCCGACGCTATTTAGCAGAGGCCAAGGTACGAGTCAATCGACCTGGCTCCAGGGGGAAAGGGTTGCCCAGGGGATAGGACCCGCGCTGAATGACTGGCGAAAGTCTACAGACTGCCCAGGGGCAAGTCATCGGCGCCCGAGTACCAGGTGAGGCCGGGAGTCTTTTTGAACCAGGTGCGCTGGCGGCGGGCGTAGCGGCGGTGACTGCGTTGAATGAGTCGCACCGCCTCGTCCAAGGCGAGGTCACCGTCCAGGTGCGCGGCCAGCTCCCTGTATCCCGGGCAGGTCAGGCCCGGCGTCTGGCGGTCATAGCCCTGGTCCAGAAGCCAGGACACTTCGGCCAGGAACCCCTCCTCCATCATCCGGTCCACCCGGGCGTTGATGCGCTCGGTGAGAGACTCCCGCCCCGGGTCGAGCCCCCAGACCACCGCCCGATACCGGGGCCTGGCAAAGCCGTGGTCGGCCTGGTGCGCGCTGATGGGGCGCCCGGTGAGCTGGTACACCTCCAGGGCCCGCACGATGCGCACGAGATCCGCCGGGTGCAGCCGCGCCGCCGTGGGCGGATCGATGGGGCCGAGGGCTGCGTGCAAGGTACCGGCACCCCCCTCGGCCTCAGCGGCCTCGAGCCGGGCGCGCAGGTCGGGATCAGCCGGCGGGGCCGGACAGAGGCCGTAGATCAACGCCTTGATGTACAGCCCGCAGCCCCCCGCCACCACGGGCACGAAGCCCTGCTCCCGGATCCCGGCGATGGCCCGCTCGGCGTCGGTGACATATCGCGCGGCGCTGTATCGCTCGGCGGGATCCACCACGTCGATGAGGTGATGCCGAGCGGCGGCCTGGTCCGCGGCGGAGGGCTTGGCCGACCCGATGTCCAGGTGGCGATAGATCTGAACCGCGTCGGCGCTGACCACCTCACCACCCAGGGCATCGCAGGCCCGGATCGCGGCGTCGGTCTTTCCGGCCGCCGTGGGTCCGCAGATGACGACGAGCTCGGGCTTCATCGTTACTCCCGCCCGAACCGCCGTCGGAGCTCGGACTCGGGCAGCCGCACGGCCACGGGCCGCCCGTGGGGACAGTGGCCGCTGCGTTCCACCTCGTCCAGGGCCCGCAACAGGGCGCGCACCGCGTCGACGCCCAGGGTCTGCCCGCCCCGCACGCTCGCGTGACAGGCCAGGGTGGCCGCCAGGTGATCCCACCGCTGCTCCAGGGTCTCGGACCGGTTCGCGCGGGCGAGGTCCACCGCCACGTCGAGCAAGAGCGCCTCGGCGTCGGCGTCGGCGAGGAGGGCCGGCACCCCGCGCACGGCGCAGGTGTGACCCGACAAGAGCTCCACCTCGAAGCCGCAGGCGGCGAGCCGGTCGGGGTGCTCCCGCACGGCCTCCTCTTCGGCCGGGCCGAGGGTCACCTGGGCCGGGAACAAGAGCCGCTGCACGCGCACCGCGCCCGCGGCCAAGGCTGCCCGCAGCCGCCCGTAGGTGACCCGCTCGTGGGCCGCGTGCTGGTCCACCAGCACCAGCTCACCGTCGCCCTCGAACACCAGGTAGGTCTCCAGGATTTGCCCAAGGTAGCGACAGCGGCGCAGGCTGTCGGGCGGCAGGTCCTCACCCGGCGAGGCGGGGTCGTCGCCCGGCGCCACCAGGGACGGCGCGCCAGCACCAGCGGCGTCGGGATACCCGGGGCGAACCTCGGCCGCGGCGCCACCGTAGAGCCGCGATCCCGCAGCCACGCCAGGGCCGTACGCCGACCCGGACGCCGACGCCGACGCCGGGGACAGGGCCGGCCCCGCCCCCTGGGCACCGGCACGCAGACGATAGACCCGACCGGGCGGGGCCCCGACGCCCCCCACCTGGGCCCAGGGCGCGGTAGACACGCCCTCGGACACCGCCGCGTGGAGGATGCGAGCCACCTGCTTCTCCTGGCCGAAGCGCACCTCCAGCTTCTGGGGGTGCACGTTGACATCCACCTCCTCGGCGGGCAGGTGAAGGTGCACCACGGCCGCCGGATACCGGCCACGCTCCAGCAGCTCGCCGTAGCCGCTGGCCACCATGCGCAGCATCAGCCGGTCCCGTACGCCCCGGTGGTTCACCAGCAGATACACGTTGCGCGGGGTGGCCACCGCCGCCGATGCCCGCCCCAGGGCGGCCTCCACCGTGAGCCCGTCACGGGTCACCGTCACGGGGTGGAAGTCCCCCGCGCCCCGGCGAACCAGCGCCGCCAAGGCCCGCTCCCCCAGGCCGGCGTGGCGGGGCAGATCCATGGACTGGCGGCCGTCCTCGGTCAGCGAAAAGTGCACGCCGGGCCAGGCCAAAGCCAGGTGGAGCAAGGTCTCGGCCACGTGAGAGGACTCGGTCCGGTCGGTCTTGAGGAACTTGAGCCGCGCCGGGATGTTGAAAAACAGGTCCGCCACCTCCACCGTGGTGCCCGGCGAGCACCCGGCCTCGGTGACGCGGGCCGCCTCCCCGGGCGCCGCCTCACAGCGGGTGCCCACCACGGCCGAGCCGGGCCGGGTCGTCACGGTCAGGCGGCTCACCGACGCCACCGAAGGAAGCGCCTCTCCCCGAAATCCCAGCGTATCGATACACGTCAGATCCGCCAGGCTGCGGACCTTGCTCGTGGCGTGGGGCAGAAGGGCCAGGTCCACGTCCCCGGCGGTCATCCCGCACCCGTTGTCCACCACCCGCATCAACGACTTGCCGCCGCGCTCCACGGCGACCTGCACCCGCGTGGCCCCCGCGTCGATGGCGTTCTCCACCAGCTCCTTGACCACCGAGGCCGGACGCTCCACCACCTCCCCGGCCGCGATCTGGCTGGCCAGCTCCTCAGGCAGCACGCGAATGACCGGACGGCTCTCCATGGGTCGTCAGATATACCACAGCCGCTGACAGCCCGGGCCCGATGGCGTATATTCCGATTCAGTCATGCCGAGGCTACCACCAGCGATGCGGGCGACGCTGCGGGCCATCCCGGTCCTGGGGGCCCTGGCGATCCTCGTCTGTGCGGGGTGCCCGCCCCCGGCCAACCGCGTGACCGCGGCGTCTCTGGATCGCATTCGCGTGGCCTGGCCCAAGGCGCTTCGCGCCCAGTGGGACCAGCGGCTCCGGGACACCAACTGGATGCGCCAGTACCTGCTGGTGGGCGTGCTCGCCTCGCGCAGGGCTCAAAAAAGCGGCCTGCCCACCCAGCTCAGCCTCCACGTCCAGGTGCGCAAAAAGGCCGGGCCCTGGTCCGTCTACTTCGGCCGGCTCGCCACGGACGGCATTACCTTCGTGGCCACCCACCGCGTGGACGTGTCCGGCGGCCGCACGCGGCTCACCACGCTCTCGGGGCCCCGGGTGCTCCCCGAGCCCCTCGCCGCCCGGGCCCGGGCGGTGCGCACCGCCCGGACCTACCTGAACGCGCGCTCCAAGGGGTGGGCCTCGGCCGTCCAGGTCCGCAAGCACTGCTGGTTCAACCACCTGGTGCGCCCCCGGCCCGACGGCCGCCTGGAGGTCTACCTGGTGGCCTTCTCCGAAAAATCCCACCGGGTGATCCTCGGCGGAGACTACCGCCTCCTCCTGTCGGCCGACGGCAAGCGCGTGGAGCGGTTCCGCAGCCTCCACGGCGGGGTCATCGTCATCGAGCTCAAGCCCGGGGCCGCCGAGTCCCCGGTGGTGATCCACCACATCCACAGCAAGCGCGAGGGCGACCTGCCCACGGCGACGGACCTGCTCAAGCTGCGCCACTCCCCGGCCCTGCGCGGGCTCGTGGTGGTGGGCCCACGCTACACGGTCTACCTCGAGCGACACCCGGACAAGGACGTCTGGTCCACCCGCCTGCTGGACTCGAAGAAGTACCGCGCCCTGATCAAGGGCTCGCGCTGATCCGCGAGGGCTCGCGCTGACCCGCGAGGGCTCGCGAGGACCCGCGACGGCTCGCGCTGACCCGCGAGGACCCGCGAGGACCCGCGACGGCCCGCGCGCAATCTCCCAAGCCACGGGCCCGTCTCCCTCACCCCACAGCACCCCTGCGCCAACAACAGGCACCCGCGAAAAAGCAGCGCCAATACGCAACACTGATATACACTCTGGGTGACGACCAACTGCGTCACCAGGAATACCCGCCATGGCGGAGCCACAGGTACGGGCTTCCATGCCCAAGGACTTCCTCGCGGTGCTCGACGAGCACTACCCCCAGGCTGCCCACCGTGTGCGAAAGGCCTTGCCACCGCACACGGTGACCACCATCGAGTCGGCCAGCCGGGTGGAGTGGCTGCACCTGCGCCACCACGCCCAACTCAACGAGACCAGCCTGGAACTCATGGGGCTCCAACAGTACCAGCAGGCCTGGCGCCAGGCCATGCTGCGCTCGGTGCAGCAAAAGACCCTGCGCGCCACGGTCACCGGCGCCCTGCGACTCTTTGGCGCGACCCCGGCCTCCCTCATGAAGCTCGCCCCCAGGGCCTGGAACCTGCTGTCCAAAAACGCCGGTCGGCTCAGCGCCGACATCGACGTCGACGCCAAGCAGGGCCGCCTGACGCTCACGGACTTCCCGGAAGAGCAGAACCGCAGCGGCAACTTTGCCCAGGGTCTGGTGGGCTGCATCGAGTCCTTCCTGGACATCAGCGAAACCCAGGGCGAAGTGAGACTGTCTTCCAACACCCCCACCGCCGGCCGGGCGACCTACGAGGTCACCTGGAGGTAAGCCACCGCTCCGAGTTCATATCAGACCTCACACCAGCTGTCTCGTTGGTCTGCTGGCTCTGGTGGGGCTGACATCAGCCTGCATTCGGAACACGGCGGACCTGGTCGGTGAGGCAACGCTGGGCCACCCAGGTCAGGCGACGCGCGACCCTTGGATAAGTCCCATATTGGGTATGCGCCCCATCGGCGGCGATGGCGCATGGGGCGTGAGCCGAAGGCAAGGCATCACCGAAGGGTTTTCCGCAAGGAGTAGTCGTAGGGGATGACCCAGGTGACGCTCCCTGTTGTGACGCCCCCTGTTGTGACGCCCCCTGTTGTGACGCCCCCTGTTGTGACGGTACGGTTGTGGCGGTACGCCGCTACTTGATGTGCTGGAGCTTGAGCGAGCCGGTCAGGCTGCCGGTGGTGCCGCGCCCGAGACGCCCCTTCCAGCGGTAGCCCCTGCGCGCGCCCGACCGGGTGGACAGGGCCACGGAGAAGACGCCGGCGCGCTTGAGCAGGGTGTGCACGTACCGGGTGACGGCCTGCTGGGGCGTCTGGTCGCCGCAGGTGACCTGCATCTCTTCTTTGGCCGCGCGGTGCGTGACGCCGCTCTGGACCATGATGGTGACCTTGCGAGCGCCGACGTTCTCGCTGCCCGTGACCGAATACCGACCGTCCGTGGGCGTGATGAGCACCCGACACCCGGCCCGCGTGCCGTTGACCCCGCTGTGGGACACGGTCAAGCGGCCGACGATGTTGTTGCCCTTCCCGGTGCGGCTCACCTCGAAGGCCACCCTCGCGCTGAGCTTGTAGGACACCCGGCCGGCCTTGACGCGCATGTTGAAGTAGCCCGACACCAGGTAGGTCCCGCACCGCGGCAACCACTGCCGCTTCATCTTGCGCAAAAACGCCTTGTCCCGGGCGCGGAAGAAGCCGTAGCGGAGGATGGCCGCGTTCAGGTACTTGCGCCCCTTCACATATCTCCGGGTCCGACAGAGCTGCCATCCCCTCGTGCCCAAGGACTTGGCGCAGCCCTCATAGGCCGCCCGCGCCTTGACCCGGTAGGCCCCGGTCACCTGCACCACGCCCTGGCCGATCTGCTTGAGCGCCGCCACGGTGGCGTTGGTCTTGCAGCGGGACTCGGACTCCTGGATCCACTGGAAGGCACACTTGGCGCGCCCCTTGGCGAGGCGGCCCAGGATCTTGCCGTCCACCCCAAGGCCGCCCAGGGTCGTCTTGAGCCGGTCCAGAAGCGCGATCGCCGCCTGGTTCGGCGTCTGCAAACACTCGGTGGCGCGAAGGCGCACGATGGACCGCGCGCAGGGCTTGAGTCGCGCCCGGATCATGCGCTTGACCACCGGCGCGGCGAGGTACTTGACCCGCTTCCCGATGGTCTTCAGCAGCTTGAGAGATCGGGGGTGACCCAGCTTCTTGCACTGCTTGGCCGTGTGGCTCACCCAGGACCGCAGGCAACGCCGCGCGGCCGGGAGCCACTGACGGTTCGCCGGATGTCGCGGATTGGCGCGCTGGATGATCAGCGCCGAGTCGAGCAGCTTCTTGACGCCCGCGGCAAAGCGCTTGTTCTTGCAGTCCTGGCGGCCCGCCGCGAGCTTGAGAAGCCCCTGGTTCAGCGAGGCCCGCGCCGAAGCCGGCCACACCATCGTCACGCCTAGAAAGAACGCCCCCAACAGGAGCAACCGTTTCATCCTCGTACCTCCCATACCGGCTCACACCAGGTACAACGGCCTGGCCCGGTCGATATTCAACAGCGGGCGCGCGCACCAGCCGCCCGGTGAACCATGCGGTCTATGGTTATCAAGCCGCCGGGCCCAGCGCAATGGGGCTCGAACCATGTGATTGAATCGGATCCCCAATGTTGGGAAACACACCCACCGCGCGAAGCGCGGGCACCCCTGGCAGGGGCGGGGGGTGCAGAGAGCCGCGAAGCGGCGGATTGGTCTCCGGAAATTGGACAACGTAGTGAGAAGCGCTCAGGGCAGCGTTCTCCACAGGTGCTCGCTGCTCCACCACAGGGAAGGCGGGGAACGTCCGTGAGCAAATGGAGGCTCGAATGAGGGATGCATTCGCCCCTCCCATCTGGTATATTTGTCGCCGGTTTTCGTAGGTTTTTCAGGGACAACGCGTGAGATCGTGAGCGCATCGGACAGACGGCGATTCCGGGTGGTCGTGGTGGGCGTGGCCAAGGGCCAGGACATCAGCGCCCGGGACCTGGCCGGGACGCTGACCGAGTACTTCCCCCTGGCGCCGGACGCCCAGGTGGCCATCGAGTCCGGCCGGTCGGCCGTGGTGCAGGTGGCCGAGTCCGAGAACGTCGCCCGGCGGGCCGCCACCATGCTCATCAAGCTCGGCGCCGACATTCGCATCGAGCCCGACAGCACCGGCCCCGGTGCGCTGGACTTCGACGACATCGACCTCGGCGAGATCGACGGCGGCCTCGAGGCGCTCGAGCTGGATCCGTCCTCCGGTCAGGAGACCGGCTTCTCCGACGAGGGGACCACGATCCCGGTGATCCCCGACGAGGTCCTGCCCGACGCCGTTCTCGTGAACCGCCCACCCGTCGACGATGACACCGTGACCTTGCGTCCGCCGCCGTCGACCTCAGGCAGGTCCAAGCGGCCCACCCGCGAGCTGGATCCCGTGCAGACCGCCGCTGCCCACCCCCGGCCCGACCTTCCCGAAGACCTGGCTGAGGACCACGTCGACGACTCCACCGGTGAGCCGACCGAAGGGGGCGAGGCGGGGGCCGCCGCGGAGCGAGGTCAGCTCGTGCGCTGCCCCGCCCACGGCCTGCTCTACGATGCCACCCTGAGCCCCGGCTGCACCCGCTGCCTGGGACCCAGCGCCGACCAGCCGTTCCGACTCGCTCCGGAGCTGCGCAAGCGTCCACGCCTGTGGCTGACCCTGGGCCTCACCCTGGGTTTGCTCCTTGGAGCTGTCCCTGCCGTGCTCTATGCCCAGAACGTCAAGAGCGGCAGCCTCTACGAGCGCCGCATCGAGGCCGATGCCATCCGCCGCACGCGGGCGGACTCGAAGCACTTCAAGAAGCAGTACGCCAAGGCCCGGGCCAAGATCTCCGCCACCCGCAACCGCGGCATCGCCGTCTCCGCCCTGATCTGGATCGGCATCACCGCCGCCCTGATGCTCCTGTGGTACCGCTTCGTGTGACCGGGCGTCAGTAGCTACCGCTTCTTGGATTCGTCTTTTTCGTCGTCGTCGCCGTCGTCGCCGTCGTCGCTCTCATCGTCGCTGTCGTCATCGTCATCGTCGCTGTCATCGTCGTAGTCGTCATCGTCGTAGTCGTCTTCATCCTCCTCGCCGTAACCCATTTCCTGGGCCTCCTTGGCCTGGCGCCGCTCCCGGCGCACGGTGACCACCCACGCCACCACGATGCCCGACAGGTACATCACGATCAGCGGCGCAGCCATCATGGCCTGGGTGATCAGGTCCGGCGGCGTGAGGATGGCCGCCAGCAGAAAGGCGATGACGACCCAGTAGCGGAAGAACCGCAAGAGCTTGCGGTGGTCCACCAGGCCCACCTTGGCCAGGAAGTACAGCACCAGGGGCAGCTCGAAGACCAGGCCGAAGGCGAGGAGGAGCTTGGTCACGATGGAGATGTACTTCTCCATCATGATGGTGGGCTTGATCACCGCCCGGGCGAACTGGGCAGCGGTGTAGTCCACCCTGAGGTCGTAGACCTTGGCGATCTGCTCCAGCACGCTGAAGTGCTCCCGCTCGTAGGCGTATCCCAGCAAGTAAGTGAAGCCGAAGGGGAGCACGATGTAGTAGGCGAAGGCGAGGCCGACCAAAAAGAAGATCGTGCCCAGAAACACGAAGGAGGCACCGATGCGGCGTTCGCGCTTGTACAGCCCGGGCGCCACGAACATCCAGAGCTGATACAGCAAATAGGGTGAGGAGAGGATGACCCCTGCCCCCAGGGCCAGCTTGAGATAGACGAAGAAGACCTCGGTGGGCGTCTGGATGTGCAGCGACGGCGAGTCCTTCATGGCCGTCACCAGGGGCTGGGCGATGAAGTCGAAGATGTACTGCGCAAAGGGGAAGCAGGCCACGATGCAGATGGAGACAACGATGGCGCTGCGCATCAGCCGGCTGCGCAGCTCGTACAGATGTTCCAGAAACGGGAGCCTCTTTTCGTCCAATGCTACCTCTCCGTCACTGGTCCGGGTCACCGGTGCGTCCGGGTCTGATCATCCGGCGACCTGTGGAGCCCCGCCGCTGGGTCTGCCGGGGAACGCCGCCGTCGTCTGCGCGCCCGGTGGCGACACCGGGGTCCTCGTCATCGGCGGCTTGGGCGGCGTCTGCGGAGCCTCCGCGCGCCGACGCCCGCCAGTCCTCGGCCTCCACGGGGTCCTCCGCCAACGCGGGGCCCTGGGCGGGAGGTACGGGCGCCGGGTGCCGGGGCGCGTCGCCGCCGCCACCCACGTCCTCGGCCGCGCGGCGCCGGCCGGCCCGGCTGACCATCTTCCGACCCCTGGGCACGGGCTTGGGCGCCGGATCCCTCGCCGCCTCGTCCGCGTCCGGGTCGTCGGTAACGCTCACCACATCATCGATGATGCCCCGCACGGCCTCCTTGGCCTCGGCCACCGACTGCCTCGCATCGCTCACCGCCTTGACGAACTCGTCGTCCTTGTCCACGGTGGCCTTCACGTCGGCCAGGCTCGCCCGCAGACCCCGGATCTGGTCGCCGAGCTTCTTGGCCAACCCTGGAAGCTTGCCCGGCCCCACCACGATGAACAGGAGCGCGAACACCACCAGGATCTCCCACATGGACATCCCGAACATGGGATCACCTCTGCCGGCCGTCGTCCTGCGCGAGCTGGTCGGCCGCGGCACGGAGCACGGCCTCCAGCGTCTCGTCGAGGGCCTGTAGCCGCTCGTGGGTCTGTCCCAACCCGGACACGGCCCCGTGCACCAGCCGCGTGAGCTCCTCGCCGCTGGTCGTCTGCTCGGTCTGGACCTTGTTGATCTCGCCCACCATGTCGGTGATGGACTCGATGGAACGGGTGATGAGCCGGCTGCCGCGGGTCTGCTCCTGGGTGGAGCGCTCCACCTGCTGGGTGATGCCCCGCATCCGGTCGGCGCTTCGCATGATCTGCTCCGAGCCGCGCGCCTGCTCGGCGGTGGCCGAGGCCATCTGCTGCACCCGCTCTGCGATGGAGCTGATGGCGTCCGCCACGCGGTTGGTGCCCGTGGCCTGCTCCACCGTGGTCTGGGCGATCTCCTGCACCATCTCCGTAGCCCGCTCGGCGTTTTCGAGGATCACCCGCAGGGCCGACTCGGCGCTGTGGGACACCTGCACGCCCTGCTCCACGCTCCGGGCGCCCTCCTCCACGGCGCGGATGGCGTTGGAGGACTCCGCCTGGACCGCCTCGATGAGGGCCGCGATCTCCTTGGTGGAGGCAGCGCTTCGCTCGGCGAGGTCCTTGATCTCGTCGGCCACCACCGCGAAGCCGCGGCCATGCTCGCCCGCCTGCGCGGCGATGATGGCCGCGTTCAGGGCCAGCAGGTTCGTCTGGTCGGACACGTCGTCGATGACGTTCAAGATCTTGCCAATCTCGCCGATCTTCTCTCCCAGCCGTCCGATGACCCGCACCACCTGACCCGAGGTGTCCTTGATCTGGGTGATGGAATCCATCACCTGGTTGATGGCCTCGACACCGGACACCGCGGACTTGGACACTGCCGCGGAGAGCCCCGCGCTCTCGTTGGCGAATCGCTTCACCTGACGAATGGAGATGTCGATCTCGTTCATGGCCGCCGATGTCTCCTCGGCGGTGGTGGCCAGGGAGTCGACGTTCTCGGCCACCTCCTTGATGGAAATGGTCATCTCCTCGATGGAGGAGGCCGTCTCCTCCACCGAGCCCGACAGGTTGAACATGTTCTCGGCCACCTCGTCCTTGGCAGCGGCCAACTGCAGGATGGCCGAGGAGCTCTCTTCCGCGCTGCCGGCGAGGGTCTCGATGTGCTCGGTGATGACCTTCAGGTTCGCGTTCACCGTGTCCACCGCCCCGGAGGCGGCCTCCAGGCTCTCGGCCTGCTCGGCCGCCTTCTCCTGCAGGTCGTTGAGCTTCTGCCGGACGGCCTCGATCTCGCCAGAGGCCGGGGGCTGCGCGGCTCCCTTGGAGCGCGGGCCTGCCTCGAACCCCCCACGCACCTTCTCCAGCAGCCGCCAGGGAGACGCAGCGATCGAGGGATCCAGGCGCTCCCCGCCAATTTCGACCATGCGCCGGAGCTCGTCCTCGAACTGCAGCGCGCGGCCCACGAAGGTCAGGCCCACCAGGACCAACGCCAGGAGCCCGCCGACGATCCCAATGACCACCCCCACCAGGGGGGTTTCGAGCCAGATGGCCAGGGCACCGGCTCCGCCCACGAGGCCGATGCAAACCCAGGTCATCGTCTCGTCGAATAACCGTCCAAATGCGGAAGGCTGGTTCATTGCTCTCTCTTCTGTTGTGGCGCCGAAAAAGTCAGGCGCGAGGGTAACACCCGTATCTATAACAGGTTTCAGCCAGCCCGGCGAGCATGGGCGGCGGTCGGGTGCGCGGCCGTCCCCAGGGCGGCGCTATGGCGCGAAGAGCTCGAGCTGGGACGGCGGCCCAAAGCGGTGCACCACGCGGCCGGGCGACCGTAGCTTCGCGGCCAGGTCCGGCGGTGTGCCCGGCAGCAGGTAGATCCGCCGCGGAGAGGCCTGGTCGACGTACCTGCGGATCCGCGGAAGGTCGGCGTGCTCACTCAGGGGAAAGGCCGCGTGGCATTCGTGATCCTCGGCGGCGTGGGGGCGAAGCGCCCGGGCCGAAACGAGCGCGGTCCGATGAGGCCCCACCGCCTCGAGGGAGGCGGCGTGCCGCAGGTCGTGCGGCCAGACCAGTAGCCCATCGGCAGGAAGCGCGCCTTCGAAGCGTCGGGCAGGCCCAACGGGCAGGCCCAGCTCCCGCAGGGGGCCGAGGTAGCGGTGCTGACTCCGGTGAAGCTGCACAGCGAAGCCTTCCCGGTGCAGCAGGGCCGACAGGGGCTGCGCCAGGCCCAGGCGGGCGCAAAGGAGCACCGGGGCCACACCGTCTGCCTGGGCCTTGCGGCAGAAGGCCCCGATCCGGTCGAGCACCACCTGCGGCTTGGGCAGCCTCCGCCCGGGGCCCCCATAGGGAGCGTCCAGCACCAGGGTGTCGCAGGGCTCGGCAACGGCGCCCGCCAAGCCGAAGAACTCGCCGTAGGCCCCGAGCTGACCCGCGTAAACGAGGGTCCGGTTCTGGTGCCGTACCCTCAGGGCGGCAGCGCCGGGCACGTGGCCGGTGGGCAGCATCCGCAGCCCCAGCGCGCCCAGGGAGAAGTCCCGTCCGTAGGGCGTGGCCAGGGCGTAGCGGGCTCGCGACCCCAGGAGCCGGGCGGTGATCACCGAGGTGACCAGCCGCTCGGCGCCGGGTGGCACACGCACGTGGGCGTGGCTCACAAAGGTCAGCCCATCCTCGGTGAAGCCATCGAACTGCAGCAGCTCTCCGGCCAGCCGCACCGCGCCCCGGAACCCCGGCGCCACGGTCGGCGCGGTCCGGGCGTCCGCCGCGTTGCCTGGCCGGGTTCCAGGTGGTGCTTTCGGGCTCACGGATCGACCACGCTCTCCTTGACCGCCGTGCAGTATACCATCGGCCCCCGAGACCGCGAAGATCCCTACTGCAGTCCCACCTCGAGGGTGATGGCGCCCGCCCCTGCCGGGCTGTAGGGCTCCACCAGGAGGAAGTAGGTGCCCGGCGGCACGTCGGGGATGAGCGTGGCGATGGGCAGCCCCGGGGAGCCCGCGTCCGTACAGGCGTGCTCGGCGGCGTCGCAGCCACTGCCCGGCCCGGCCTGGCACATCAGCGCCACGGCGTGGTCCGAAAAACCCAGCTGCATGCCGTTGACGAACAGATCCCCCGCCACGGCGAGGTCGAAGGCCACCACCACATCGCCCCCCCCGCCCCCGCGGGCGCAGGTCGCGGTGAACAGATCCGCCGCGGCGCTGGTGTCCACGGTCACCAGGGCTGGCGCGCCGGGCTGGATCACGCCCAGGTCGCGGTCCGGCACGCAGGCCCCGACCCCACAGGCCGGCGCTCCCACGCAGTCGAAGTCGGCGCAGTCCACCTGGTCGTCGCCGTCGTTGTCGAGGTCGTCGTGGCAAGCCACCTCGGGCAGGCAGATCGGGTCCGCGACGCAGTCGGAGTCGGCGCAGTCCACGTCCCCATCCCCGTCGTCGTCCACCTCGTCGTCGCACAGCTCGAAAAGCGGGTCGTAGACCGCCAGCTCCACCGTGCCGATCCCGGTCCGGTCGCCAGTCACCGCGTCCACCAGGACGAAGTACCGCGCCGCGGGCAGGCCCAGGTATGTCGTGTGCGCCGACCGGCCGCTGCCGCCTGGATCCAGGCAGTCCAGCTCCGCCGAGTCGCACCAGGTCCCCGGGCCGGCCTCCGCCGTCAGGGCCACCACGTGGTCCCCGGACTGATCCAGCGACAGCCCCACGTTCGCCGACGTGGACAGGTCGAAGGAGAAGACCACCTCCGGACCATCCGGACCGCCGCAGCTCGCGTCGTTGTCATCGGTGGCCAGGTTGGTGTCGAAGCCTCCCACCACCACGGCGCCGCGGTCGAGCACGCCCAGGCTGACGTTCACCACGCAGTCCGAGCCCACACAGCTCGCCGTTCCGCTGCACTCCACATCCGCGCAGTCCACCTTCCCATCGCCGTCGTCGTCCACCCCGTTGGCGCAGATCTCCGGAGGCAGACAGGGCGGCTGAAAAGCACAGTCGGCGTCGTCGCAGTCCACATCCCCGTCCCCGTCATCGTCCACCCCGTTGTCACAAACCTCGAAGATACACTCGGGCACCCCCACGCAGTCGGCGTCGTCGCAGTCCACATCCCCGTCCCCGTCGTCGTCCACCCCGTTGCCACAGAGCTCCTGCGCCCCGGCCACGAGCATCAAGTTCAGCTGGATCTGACCGGTCTCCCCCACCTCGGTCGGCGCCACCACCAGCCGGTAGACCCCTGGCGGCAACCCCGTCAGCTCCGCCTGGGTTGGATCCTGGACCACCGCCATGCAGTGCAGCTCGTCCACCTCGCAGGTCACCCCGGGCTCCTCCTCCCGCAGGACCCCCAGCACCAGGTCCCCGCTCACCGGCGCCGCCTGCAAAAGCAGGTGAAATCCCACCTCTACCTCGAACCGGAGGTGGTAGTTCCCCGCCCCATCTCCGATCCCGCACCCCACGCCCAGCACCGACACCGCTTCGGCCGTGTCCACGCTCAGCACCCGGTTCTCACCCGGCGCCAAAACGCCGAAGTCAATCTCCGGATCGCACCCGCCGCAGGCCGGATGCCCATTGCAATCCCCGTCGTCGCAGTCCACCTCCCCGTCATCGTCGTCGTCCAGCCCATTGTCACAGATCTCGTCTCCCACGCAGGCCGGAAACGCGTCGCAGTCCGGGTCCTCGCAGTCCACCAGCTCGTCCTCGTCATCGTCGAACCCGTTGGAGCAGATCTCGACATTGTCACACAGCGGATTCGTGAAGCAGTCCGGATCCGCGCAGTCCGCCGACCCATCCCCGTCATCATCAATCCGGTTGTCACAAAGCTCCCGGCTCTCCATCAAACAGTTCTCGTCACACCCATCCCCGGGCTCCAGGTTCCCATCGTCGCAGAGCTCCCGCCCCTCCACCACCCCGTTCCCACACACCGGCAGGGTCACATCCGTCCCGCCGCACCCCAGGGCAGCCGTCACCCCGACCGCGAGCACCATGGGAACGAGCCACCGGACACCGCGCCTCGTGGAGTCCGAACGTGATGACAAGGTGACTTGCGCCAGCCGTCTAAGGAGGCAGTTCAAAAAAAAGTCGTCAATCTGGGACGCCGAGGCGCCCGCTTGGCGCGAAGCGAGGAGGGCACGTACCGGGCTGTACGTAACCGACGAGCGACAAAGCCAGGCGGGATGGATCGGCGTTCCAGGTGTCGAGGTTGTTTTGAACTGCCTCCTAAGCATAGTCATGGTCCCTACGGCCGCTGGGCCACAGCCGTACAAAGGAGTATGCCAGCTTGCCCGGGGTTCGTCCACGCGGGTCCTCGGGATCGAGGCAAACCAAACGGGGCACGGACAAATCCCGTGACTCGGGCGACGGGGTCGGCTAGATCTCATCGGATGATGTGTCGTGCACCGAATCGTATCGCAAATTCAGTCGGCCGGTCGCCCAGGGTTGCCATGGGGCTCGGGCTCACCCTCTGTCTCGGACTTGGGTGCGGCAAACCCCTCAAGAAGACATCCGCGGTGGAGGCCCGGGAGGCAAGCACGGAGGGTGTGACAAAGGTAGAGATCAGAAACACCACCGGCAAAATCGACGTGTTGAGCATGCGCAGCCTGCACCCGCGGTTCAAGGTCACGGCCACCCGGTGGGCCCGAGCGCCGGGGGGGGACAAGTCCAAGGCGGCGCTGAAGCGAGTGACGATGCGCATCTACCGATCGGGCGCCACGGCCATCGTCGTCATCAAGCAACCTGCCGACAGCGGCAAGACGACCCACGGCGCGGATCTGCGCCTGCTCCTGCCGGCGGAGCTGGACGTGGACGTGGACAACCGCAAGGGCGACGTGCGGGTGATGGGCATGACCGGCCGGGTGGCGGTTCGCATCGTCCACGGCACCATCGAGGCCCGGGGCCTGGGCGGGCACATCCAGGCGAGCACCAAGCGGGGATCCATCGTGGCCTCGGGACAGGTGCGCTCCTTCGACCTCCGCTCGGACCGGGGCAAGGTCAAGGTCCACTTGCGGGGTTTCGACCACCTGGCCGAAGCCAGCTCGGTGCGCGCCGGGCGGGGGGACGTCCTGGTCAGCCTGAGCCGCAACTTCAACGCCCACCTGTCAGCCAGGGCGTCCGGCGGGAAGATCTCGCTCCCCTTCAAGGGGCTCAAGACCGTGGGCGAGACGCGCACGGGCACCCTGGGCAAGGGGGGCAAGCTCCTGTCGCTGCGCGCCGACCACGGTAGCATCGTGATGCTGGCCAGGACCTATAGCCGCACGCGCTACATGCCCCAATCGAGGCCAGAGGGCTCCCGGGTGTATCGCCCCGAGACCACGGGCAAAGGCCATGGCCACGGCCACGGCCACGGCCATGGAATGCACCGGCGTGGTCTCCCGCCCCATCCCCGGCTGCGCGGGGCCATGGGGCCCGCAGAGTCGATGCCGGCCATGACGGCTCCGCCGGCCAAGGCGCCCTGACGCGCCCCCTTGATGCTCCAACCCCTGACCCCTTGAACCTCGCTGGGGGTTCCCGTAGAATCTGCACCCATGTCAACAAGAAACACTGTCATTACGTCGATGCTCACGGCGCTGATCACATCGATCTGCACGTTCTTCGCGCTGTACCTGGTGGTCTTCCACAAAAAGAAGCCCAAGGAGGTCATCGTGCCCCAGGTGGTGGGGCTCATGCCCTCGCAGGCCATGGAGGTGCTCGACGGGCGGAAGCTGCGGCTGCAGATCATCGAGCGTCGGGCCGATCCCAAGGTGCCCCGCGGGCAGATCTGCTCCCAGCACCCGCTGCTCGACTCCAAGGTGCTCCAGCACAGCGCGGTGAACGTCGTCCTCTCCTCTGGGCCACCGCGGGTGTCGGTGCCCACCTGCGCGGGGGTGACGCTTCAAGACTATACAATCTTGTTGACCAAACAAAAGCTCAAGCTGGGCAAGCTCGGCTACGGCACGAGCCCAGGCGCCAAGCCGGGGCAGATCATCTCTTGTACCCCGGTGGCGGGCACGGTGGTCAAGCCCGGGGCCACGATCACAGTGGTCGTGGCCAAGCAGTCGGACCCCGAAAAGGAGGTCCCCAAGCTCACGCGATCGAGCTGCCGCAAAGCAAAAAAGGAGATCGTGAAGGCCGGGTTCACCGTGGGCAAGGTGAAGTGGCGTGCCCGGGACGCGCCGCCCTACACGGTGCTCGGCCAGTCGCCCGAGGCCGGCACCAAGGCCAAGCCCGGCTCGCCCATTGACCTGACCTGTAACAGGGACGACTGATCCGCCGCGCGGGCCTGGCCCGGCCGGCTGCGGGACTGGTGAGACATGCGGGGTTATCGTCTCTGCGTCCCCCTCAAACACCCCCTCGATCCGGAGCGCCACGGCTCCAAGGCCACGCGCCTGGCGAGGATCGCCGACCTGGGGGGTCGGGTCCCGCCGGGCCTGGTGGTCCCCGCGCCGCTCCACGCCGCCGCGTTGCGCGTGGTGGCGCCGGGTGAGGCGCCCCGCGTCCCGGGAGATCTGGCCAAGGCGCTGACCGCGGCGCTGGCCGACCTGGGCCCACCGCCCTGGGTGGTGCGTACGTCTGCCGCAACCGAGGACCTGCCCGGGGGATCGGCAGCCGGGCTCTTCCGAAGCGAGGTGGGTGTCGGAGACGTCGCCGGGGTGGTGGCGGCCGTCGAGCGGTGCTGGCAGGCGGCCCACGACGAGCGCGTGGGCGTCTACCTGGGGGCAATCGGGCGGGTCGGGGCCCCGCTGCCGACCGTGGCGATCCTGATCCAGCGCCAGGTGCGGGCCCCCTGGGCGGGCGTGGTGTTCACGCGGGATCCCCGGCAGGGGCCGACCTCGGAGCACCTGCGATGCGAGTTGGCTCGAGGCAGCACCACTGCCGTGACCGCAGGGCTGGTGGATCCGGTCGCCCACACGCTGGACCGCATGGGCACCTCCTCTCCACCGCTGCCGCCCGACGCGGGCGTCACGGCCCTGGACCTGGTGGACCTGGCCGGGTTGGCCGAGCAGGCCGCCCAGGGCCCGGCAAACGTGGAACTCGCCCTCACCGACGCCGGTGCGGTGGTGCTCCAGGTGCGCCCGATCACAGCCTTCGGGGCCGCCTCGCGCCCCATCGACCTGGACGATGACGGTCTGCCCTGGCGCTGGGACGCCGAGCACAACCCCGCTCCCTTGTCCCCCTTGCACGGGTCCCTGGTGGCCCGGCTGGACCGGATCCCCACCCTGCCCTTCCGAATGCGCTGCGTGGGGGGGTACCTGTACTCGGCACCCCGACCCGGGGCGCCCAGGGCGCCGGAAGAGAGCCCGGACCAGGTCTGTCGGGCCTGGCCCCACCGTCGGCGCCAGATCGAGAAGCGCCTGGAAGACCTGGAGGACCTCGCCGACGGCGGAGCGCCCCTGGTCGAGATCCTGCCGGCCTTCGACAGGTTCTACGAGCGATACGCCGCCCTTGCCGGGGCAACCCTGGCCGGGTCCCACCGCCGCCTCGCAGCGCGAATGGACGACAGGCTGTCTGGGGGCGACCTCGCCCCCGAGCAGATCGACGAAGCCCTGGGCGGCGTGACCAACCCGCTGACCGCGGCCCTGCTCGACCTCGCACGACAGGCGGCGCCCCACCCGGACCTGATCGATGGGCTGGCCGCGGGCCGGGAGGTGTCCGCCGAGCCCGGGGGAGCCGCTGTCGAGGCCCGGCTGGCCGAGGTGATCCGAAGGCTGGGCGCCCTGCCCCCGGTATGGGACGTGGCCGCTCCCACCCTGGCTGAGTCCCCGGCGGCCCTGCGGCGTACCGTGGCAGCCCTGGCACGATCCGGGACGCGACCCGGGGCGCGCCTCGATGCCGCGCGGTCCGACCCGGCGGAACCTCACCTGTACAACCTCGCGGCCGACGAGGAGGACGACCTCCTCTTCGCCCGGGGGCTGGCCGTGTTGCGGCACGCTCTGCTGAGGGCTGGCGCTCACCTCGAGAAGGCTGGGCGGCTGGATCGACCGGAAGACGTCTTTCGCCTCACGATCGAGCCGCTCGTCGAGGCCCTGGGGTCAGGGCCCCAAAGCACCGCCAACCTTCGAAGGCTATTGACGCCAGAGCCAACCGAGCCTCGAGAGGGGCCCATCACCGACAGGCCGATCCTGCGGGGCGTCGGCTCCGGCGCCGGCACCGTGACGGCCCCGGCCCTGGTGGTCCGGCGACCGGACGGGCGACTCGAGGACCTGGCCGGCGCAGCCCGGGGGCGCATCGTGGTCTGCCCGACCCTGGTGCCCTCAGCGGTGGTCCTCCTCGCCGGCGCCTCGGGAATCGTCACCGATCACGGGGGGCTGCTCAGCCACGGCGCCATCCTCGCAAGGGAGCTCGGACTCCCCGCGGTCCTGGCGACGCACAGCGCAACTGCTCGAATCGCCACGGACGATCTCCTGTGGCTGGACGCAGCCCAAGGGCTGGTCATCCGACTGCAATCGGTGGGTTGATTCAGGTGGCGCTTGGCTCGGGTGGACGGGTGGGCTCGGGCGGGCGCCCAGGCTCCGCTGTAGCGGCGCCCACAGCGAGCGGCTCCCGGAGCGCCCGGTTCACGCGTTCCCGTAGGTCCTTGCCAACCTTGAAGAAAGGCAGCTTTTTGGGTTGGACCTGCACCATGGCCCCCGTGCGGGGATTGCGGCCGTCGTAGGCCTTGTAGGAACGGACCGTGAAGCTGCCGAAGCCGCGAATCTCGATGCCGTCCCCGGACTTGAGGGAGTCCACCATGGTGTCGAACACGCTGTTGACCACCAGCTCGGCCTTGCCCTTGGGCAGCTTCAGCTTGGCTGCAACCGCTTCGATCAGCTCTGATTTCGTCATCCGTACTCGCTCCCCGGGTGGGGCCAGACGTGGCCTGAGAGAGGATGGTAGCGTAGACTAACCCCCCGATCAAACGAAAAAATCGGTGGTTCGAAGCCGCTGTGTCGAGCGGCCGGCAGGCCTTGACGCACGCCCGGTTTTCTGGTCATGTCTGCCCTCTGGAGCAGTCTATGGAGGATCGCATGAGCACAACTCGGGTAGCGCGCGTCTCGGAAGTCATCTGCGCATCCACCACCGGGTTCGAGGACGCCATCAAGCTTGGCTTCGAGCGCGCCAAAAAAACCCTGCGCGGCATCACCGGCATGAAGGTCCTCGACCAGTCCATCAGGGTCGAGGACGAGCAGATCGTGGAGTACCGCGTACGCGTTGAGGTCATCTTCGTCCTGGAGGATTGAGCCTCGGGACACGGTCCCCACCAGCCCGATCGCTCAGGCCCGGCGATCGAGGCAGGCGAGGATAATCGCCAAGGATTTCTGCAGGGCAGGCTTCTCCCGAAGCCCACGCAAGAGGAGGGAGCCCGCCAGGAGGCCGGGGGTGCCCAGCGCGTCTTCCCCAGCCGAAGCGTGGGGCAGCGCCGTCAGAGAAGCGGTGCCGTGGAGGCTGATGCGCACGCCCAGGATCATGGACAGCCCGATGACCCCCGTGGCGGAGACGAGGTACTCTTCCAGGCCCGAAGCGACGAGCGCTCCGAGGGCCGCCGTGGCCTGCCGATCCGAGCTGGGGGAGCCGGAGCCCTCCTCGCTCTGCGCAGCCTCGGACTCCATCGCCGCGAGTCCCTCCCGGTATCGTGCGGTCACCAGCTCCCGGAGCCGATCCGCCTCCCGGGGCTCCACGCCCAGGTTCTCGGAGAGCTGGTCGTAGAGGGCGCGCTCCCCCGGGTCCTCCCGGCCATCGGCCAAGGCGACGGCCCAGGCAAAGGCCAGGAGGGCGCGACGGCGATCCGGGCTCTGAGCCACCCCCGAGATCCCTGCCACCGCTTCGGCGGGGCTGGCCTGACCCGTCGGTCCGGCCTCGCTGAGCTTGCGCAAGGCGTCTCGGTGGGCGGGCCGCAGCCGCACCCTTCGTAGGCCCGACCTCACCACCAGCATCTCGTCGGCGGTGAAGTCTCCGTCGGCCCAGCCCATGGACACGGCCACCCGGAAGAGGGGCGCCAGGTCGGCCACCACCCGCTCCGAGATGTGCTCGTAGATCCGGTCGAGCTGCCGTCCGGGCGGATCCGTCCGATCCAGGTCCAGGTCCAGGCCTCCGGCCACCAAGCCGATGACCTGCCGCTCCAGGTCCGACCGGTCCACCCCGGCGTCCACCCCGAGCAGGTCGCGGAGCCTGCCCTCGATGAGCCCCACCAGGGCCTCGGGCTCGTTCACTCCGAACCCCGCGTGGCTCTGGTCGCTGACCACACCCAGCAGATACCGGAGCTCGGCCACGTCCATCTGGAGGAGATCTTCGAACAACGCCTACTCGAGCCTGTAGTTGGGGGCTTCCTTGGTGACCACCACGTCGTGCACGTGGCTCTCCCGCAGCGCCTGGGTGGAGATGCGCACCAGCTCGGCCTTTTCGTGGAGCACCCCGATGGTGGGGCAGCCGGCGTAGCCCATGCCGGACTTGATGCCGCCCACGAGCTGGTACACGACCCGGGAGAGGCTCCCCTTGTAAGGGACCCGCCCCTCGATGCCCTCGGGCACCAGCTTGGACTCCTCCTGGCCGCCCTGGAAGTACCGGTCCGCGCTCCCGGCGCGCATGGCCCCGATGGAGCCCATGCCGCGGTACACCTTGTAGCTGCGCCCCTGGTACAACACGATCTCGCCCGGCGCCTCGTCCGTGCCGGCAAAGATGCTGCCGATCATCACCGCGTGCGCGCCCCCGGCCAGCGCCTTGACGACGTCCCCCGAGTACTTGATGCCGCCGTCGGCGACCAGGGGGATGCCCGTCTGGCGGGACGCCTCGGCGCAGTCCAACACTGCGGTCATCTGAGGCACGCCCACGCCCGAGACGACGCGCGTGGTGCAGATGGAGCCGGGGCCGATGCCCACCTTCACGGCGTCCGCGCCGGCGTCCACCAGGGCCTTGAACCCGGCGCCGGTGCCCACGTTCCCCGCGATGATCTGCGCCCCGGGGTAAGTCTTGCGCAGCCGGGCCACCGCGTCCAGGACACCCCGGGAATGGCCGTGGGCCGTGTCCACGCACAGGACGTCCACCGAGACCGCCATGAGCCGCTCGGCCCGGTCCTCCAGGTCAGGTCCGGTGCCCAGGGCCGCGCCCACGCGCAGCCGCCCGAGCTGGTCCTTGACCGCCAGGGGATTCCGCTCGGCGGCCTGGATGTCGCGGATCGTGATCAGCCCCTTGAGCCGCCCCTGGTCGTCGACCACCAGCAGCTTCTCGATGCGATTCTTGTGCAGGAGCTCCTTGCACACCTCGGGGTCTTCGACCTCCGAGACCGTGATCAGCTCCTGGGTCATGACGTCGGCGACGCGCTGGGACAGGTTCTTCTCGAAGCGGATGTCGCGGTTGGTGAGGATGCCGACGACCTTGTCCTTCTCCACCACCGGCAGGCCGGAGAAGTTGTTGCGGCTCATCAGCGCCACGGCGTTGCCCAGGGTCTGGTCCGGGCTCACCGTCACCGGGTCCACCACGATGCCGCTCTCGGCCTTTTTGACCTTGAGCACCTCGGTGGCTTGGGCCTCGGGCGACAGGTTCCGGTGGATCACCCCCAGGCCGCCCTCCCGGGCGAGGCAGATGGCCGTGGCCGCCTCGCTCACCGTGTCCATGGCCGCGGAGATCAGCGGGATCTTCAACGCTATTTCATTGGTCAGGCGCGTGGACACGTCGCACTCGCTGGGCAGGACCTCGCTGTAAGCCGGCAGCACCAGCACATCGTCGAAGCTCAGGGTCTGCACGAGGTCGATGGATCGGTCCATGGGGTTCCTTTCCTGCCGGGCCGACGCCCGGGCCCACGCCTGGGTCGAAGCCCGAACCGCAGGCTGCGGCGCATAGTAAAGGAGGCCCCGACGCCTGTAAAGACGGGCTCCGCTTTGGCAAGTGTATCGGGCACTTGAACCCCTCTTCCCCCGCACGCCTGGACATGGGCCCGGAAGATCCGTAGCGTAGGCTCCAGCAGAATCGCTCGCAGCCCTCTCTGCCTTCACTGCCCATGCACGCACTCCGCACCACCGCCATCGTCCTTTGCGCCTACCTGGCGGGGGTCATCGGGTTCCTCGGTCTCACCTATCTCTGGCTCGCCCTGGACCGGCGCCGCTCGCCACGGTGCCGCCCCTGGAGAGCCCTGGCAGAGGAGATCTTCTGGGCCTCCCTGGTGGAGATCACCATCCCCGTGGGCTTCTTCTTCTGGCCCTGGTGGTGGCGCCGCCCCGGGCGCCTCCGCCACCGCGCCGACGGCACAGCCGCCGACGACACAGCCGCCGACGGCACAGCCGCCGACGGCGCCCCGGCCGAGGTGCCCACCCTGCTGCTGCACGGGTGGGGCCAGAACCAGGCCGACTGGTGGGGCCTGGCCCTGCGGCTTCGCGCCCGATCCCGGACCCGGGGCCGCGGCTCCCTGTACGCCATGAACTACTGGTTCTTCGGCCCCATCCAAAAAAGCGCGGCCCGCCTCGGCCGCACGATAGAGCAGATCTGCCGGGACACGGGCGCCGAGCGGGTCCACCTGGTCGCCCACAGCCTCGGCGGCATCGTGGCCCGCACCTATATAGAACACCAGGGCGGCGACGCCCGGGTCCGCACCCTGGTGGCCATCGCCTCGCCCCTGGCCGGCACTCACCGCGCGATCGGTCACTGGGGCGCCTCCAGCCGGCAGATGAAGCCCGGGAGCGACCTCCTCGCCGACCTGGGACCGCCCCGTCCCCCCCACGGCGTGCGGTACCACGCCATCTGGAGCCACTCCGACGGCATGGTCGTCCCCGCCGACAGCGGCTCCCTCCACGGCGCCGGCGATGAGCTCGAGCTCGACGACGCCGGCCACCTCACCCCGCTCCTCCAGGCCCGCACCGCCGACGCCATATCCCGCTGGCTCGACGCCTCCGAAGCCGCCGGGGCCGCCGAGTCCACCGAGTCCACCGAGTCCATCGGAGCCGCCGGGGCCACCGAAGCCACCGAAGCCACCGAAGCCACCGAGGCCACCTCGCGCACCAACGCGGAGGCAGGCGCCCCAGACGACGGCTGGTAGACTAGTTCCCATCCCAGAAGTGGACATCGGCTACAAGCGCGCCATGCACGCCGTCTGCACACCACCAAATCTGGGGTAGTACACCCGGTACGACCACCAGCTCTGGTAGTGCACATCCGACGCACCTGTCGCGCTTTCGCTTCGAAGCCACTTCTGGGATGGAAACTAGACTACTTGGAACGACCGACCAGGCCGATCAGCAGCAGGCCCAGAAGCAGGACCAGAGGCAGGCCCAGAGGCGGGGTCGGTGTGGCGCCGCCCCCGCTGTGACATCCGCAGCCGGTGGGGGTGGAGGGATCTCCCTCGCTGGGTCCGGCGTCGGAGTCCCCGAATCCGCCGTCGGGGTCCCCGACGCCGCCGTCGTCCGCCTGCGTGGCATCTCCAACCTCCAGGGTGAGGTGGAGCTCACCGTCGGCGGGACCGCCACCGGACGGGGGATCGGCGAACCAGGTCTGACCCTCGTCCACCAGTCCCAGGGCCAGGTCGTACAGGCCCGGGCCGGGCGCCGAAAGGGTGAAGCTGAACCGGCCCTGCGCGCCGGGTGGCACGTCGGCCGCCACGGTGGCCACGCGCTGGGGACCGAGCCAGTCCGCCCCGGCGAGGGGTGAATCCGCGTCCCTCGGAATGGGCGCGAGCTTCGTGATCCCGGGGGACCAGGTGGTCTGCCCTGTGTTGAGCACCTCGAACCAGACGGTGGGCTCCTCGCCCTCGGCCACGGCCAGCGTGCCCCCCTGCGGCGCGCCCAGGGACGAGCTCACGGGTTGGGCCTGCCGGAGCTCGGCCCAGCACCAGGCCGTGCCGAATCCCTCCACGCAGGGCAGCCCGAAACCGGCGCAGTCGCCCTCCCGGTACACGCCGTCCTCGCAGATGCCGATGCGGGTGTCGTCCAGGCAGAGGCTCTCCTGCCCGCCGTTGACGCAGCGGGGATCCACGCAGTAGGCAAAGAGCCCCTCCTCCTCGCAGGTCAGGCCGTAGACGGCGCAGTCGCCCACGCCGCGGTCCAGGCCGCCGATGCAGGTACGCATCTGCGAGTCGTCGATGCAGAGCCGGGAGTTCTCCACGCCCACGCAGGCCGGGTCTGTCTGGGTGGAGACCAGGATGGCCAGGTGGTTCGCCACCACGCGCTCGGCGCCGTCCGAAGGAACGTTCTGCACGGTCCCCGAGGCCCAGAGCGTGCTGCTGCCCCCGCCGTCGTTGTTCATGGCGGTCCAGGCCCCGAACTCCATCATGACCGCGCTGAGCTCACCGAAGGTCATGCCCAGGGCGCCGGAGCGGCGGCCGTCCACCACCAGCAGGATCAGGGTCTGTCCGTCGGCGGTCAGCCCGATGGCCGTGCGAGGCTCGCGCGCGTTGTAGTACGGCGGGCTGTAGCTCTGCGGTATCCCGTCGATGACCAGCAGGTCCTGCATGCCCCCAACGGCGTTGAACCAGCGCGGCGACGATTCCACCAGGCTGCCCCAGGGGTCGATCCAGCACGCCTTGGTGGGATCGCACGCAAAGAAGGACCAGATGTCAGTGTCATCGCGCCACTTCCAACCCTCTCCCACGGCGAGCCCCAGCGGCTCGTAGGCCGACCAGTTGTCGGCGTCCCACAGATCGCCATTGATGGCCACGGTGGCCCCCACGGCGTTGGCATAGTCCGACGTGCGCTGGCCATTTTCCCCCGGCCCCGTGGCCCGCAGCCAGATCTCCGGCCGCGTCAGATCCACCAGCACCACGTGGTAGTCCTGCGGATCCGCCGTGGTCCGATGCAGGTGGTCGATGCCAGGCGCCACCGCGGTCCACGTGTCCGCCGCTCGCGCCACCTGCGCCCCGGTCAGCACCAGACCCAACAACAACAGGCTCCCACAACGCCTTCGCATGGCACACCTCCTCGGCAAGAGGATATCACGTGATCGACCGGTTGAAGCCTCCGGTCCCCAGACAGTGGTCATTGCGGTAGCCAATCTGCGCCCACCCCCCACAATCTGCGCCCACCCCCCACAATCTGCCACCACGTCCACAATGTGCCACCACGTCCACAATCTGCCACCACGTCCACAATCTGCCACCACGTCCACAATCTGCCACCACGTCGGCCCGAGGAATGGGCAGTCATGGTATCGTGAGGTAGACGAGCTTCATTGGGAGTGTGGACATGCGAGGTAGGCTCTGGAGCGCCGCTCTGGCAACCGTGGTGTTGGGCGTTTCTCTGGGTGGAGGCTGCCGCGAGCCGGCCGATGAGATCTACACCCGGGACCTGTCGGCCCAGGAGCACCAGCGGGTCGCGGCAATCAACGGGTTCGGATTCCGACTGTTCCAGGAGGTGGTCGACCGGTCGACCAGCGGAAACGTGGTGGTCTCCCCGCTCAGCGTGTCTCTGGCCCTGGGCATGACCTACAACGGTGCGGCCGGCGAGACCGAGGCGGCCATGGCCGAGACCCTGGGGGCCACCGGCATGGCTCGGGAGGAGCTGAACCAGGCCTACCACGGCCTCATCGACCTGCTCACCCGCATGGACCCGAAGGTGCGTATGGAGATCGCCTGCTCCATCTGGTACCGGGAGGGATTCGAGGTGGAGCCGGCCTTCATTGACGTGAACCAGACCTGGTTCGACGCTGAGGTGGAGGCTCTGGACTTCAGCGCCCCGGACGCCGCGGACCTGATCAACGGCTGGGTGGACGACCAGACCCACGGGAAGATCACCGAGATCGTCGATGACCCCATCGACGCCGACGCCAGGCTTTTTCTGATCAACGCCATGTACTTCAAGGGCACCTGGACCGTGCAGTTCGACAAAGGCGACACGCACGACGCAGAGTTCCACCTCGCCGACGGAACCAGCCGGACCGTGGACATGATGAAGGTGGTGTCGGATCTCTCCTACCACCGAGGTCCCGGGTTCCAGGCCGTGGATCTGGCCTACGGTGGAGCCCTCTTCCACATGGCGGTGATCCTGCCCGATCCCGGGAAGGACCTCGACGAGCTCATCGGCGAGGTGAACGACGAGACCTGGGCCGACCTGGAGGGGGAATTCCAAATCACCGACGTCGACCTGCACCTGCCGCGGTTCGAGCTGGATTTCGGCACCAGCCTCAAGGATGCGCTCGGCGCCCTCGGGATGGAGGTGGCCTTCACTCCGGAGGCGGACTTCACCGGTATCAATCCACAGGAGCCTCTTGTCATCCAAGACGTGAAACACAAGACCTATGTGAAGGTGAACGAGGAGGGAACCGAGGCCGCGGCCGTGACCTCGGTGGGAGGGTACGTCGTGACCTCTGTGCCCATGCCAACCCCGCTGATAGTCGATCGCCCCTTCCTGTTCGTCATCCACGACCACCACACCCGCACCGTGCTGTTTCTGGGCAAGGTAGCCGATCCGACCGCCGCTCTGTGAAGGACTGCACCTTGCCAGGGGCGGACCCGACAGGCAGTCCCTACGAGAGGGAAGCAGATACCCCCTTCAAGCGGAATGGGCTCCGGCGGCTCCGGCCGCTACGGCCGCTCCGGCCGCTCCGGCCGCTCCAGCTGCCTAAGCAGGGTCGGCATCCGAGGCCGAATCCCTCTTGTCCAGGCGCAAGGCCTGATCGGTCCAGGTGGCGCCCGCGAGATCGATGGCGCCGAAGAGGATCAGGATGGGCTTGGCCATCTCGGCCATCACAAAGCCCACGAAAAACAGGATCACGATCGCCCGGAGGTACACGCTCAGACGCATGAACGGGATCAACTCCACCCGGGCCGCCAGCAGGTAGTAGCCGGCCAACAGGCCCACGACCATGCCGAGCACACGGATCCAGACCTCCTTCGTGGTGGGCATGCCAAACACCTCGAGCAGCACATTGGGCGCCACCAGCAGCACCATGCCCAGGCCGATGAGGTAGATGCCAAACACCAACATGCTCTTTGCGGCTCTGCTCATGCGCCGGAGCTTAGGGGCCGCGAATCACCAAGTCAATCGCCCAGACCGACTTGGCGATTCGCGGCCCCTAAGCACTGATCGGCAGGGCTGTGGGTCTGCGTGCCACTTCGGTTCCATGACCAGGCGGAAGCCCAGGGCGGCTCCGGCCGCCGAGGTCGCGAACGTGGCCGGCGCGGACGTCAGACGAAGTCGCAAACGCTCGGGCGTGCCTGCTTTCTTTCTTGGAAAAACAGGAGACCGTTGAGCTCTCCATCCGCCCCATCCGCCCCATCCGCCCCATCCGCCCCATCCGCCCCTCTGAGGAACCGCTGCCCCGGACCGTGAGGCCAGCCACTGTGCCCGGACCGCCCGGACCGCCCGGCACGCAGTTGCTCCGCGCTCCGGTGCGCCTCACGATCTTCGGCGATACCTGGCGTAAAACCCCAAAAGGCGGATGAACGTTCTTATCGACCGATGGCACTGCCCATTGCCTGGAACATTTTGAAACGCTTCTGATGTACGAGCACGCCTGGATGGAAGCCAGGAAGGAGATGTGATCAATCATGAGGCGTTCGCGGGAATGACAGATGTAGAACTCGATAGCCCGGGTCCACTGCCCCAATTGACTTGAGCGGCGAAGCGAACATCTGCACAATACAAGTGAGTGGCTTCGTGCGAGGGTTCAGCACGCTGGGAGTCCTAACGAGGCGAGGTCTTCGAGTCGGAGGTGTGTAGGATGCACAGCGGTCGTCGACCCCTGTTGCTGGTGTTGGCCGTGGTTGTAGGCTGTGGTCTGGTCGCCCGGCCGGTGGACGTCCGGGCCGTCTTCGTGGTGAGCGTCGAGGGCAGCGACGCCACTGGCACTGGCGCCATTGACAGCCCATGGGCGAGCATCAACCACGCCTTGGAGCAGGTGCCGGACTGGTCGGTGATCCACGTCCACCCCGGCGTGTACCGGGGCCCGATCCAGGTCTGGCGTCGATTGGCCGCCGGCGTGGTGGTCAGCGCCCAGCCACCCTATCAGGCCCTGCTCCGCCACGATGAGACCGTGATCCAGTTCCAGCCCTTCCCGCCCCCCTACATCTATATCACCCAGGAGGGGGTGGGCGTCACCTTCGAGGGGTTCGACATCGCCCACGACAGCACAGACGCCACCGGGCCGGTGATCGAGATCCAGGACCAGCTCATCCTGCCCTCGGACGCGGGCAAGACCTGCCGTATCACCCTGAAAAACAACATCATCCACGACAGCCACGGAACCCACCTGGTACGGATCATGCCCAGCGCCGAGGCGGTGGTGATCGAGGGCAACGTTTTTTACAACCAGGGCGCGCAGAGCGCCCATGTCCACGTGGACAGCGCGGCCAACGTCCGCATTTCGGACAACGTGTTCTTCAACGACTTCGCGGGAAGCGGGCGCATCAACGGGAGCGATACAGGCAGCTATCTCGTCATCACGGATACGACCGGTGGCCAGGACGCCTTTCTGGGCAGCCAACAGATCCAGATCCAGCGCAACATCCTGCTCCACTGGGAGGGCGATTCGGCAGGCTTCTTCGTGCTGGTCGGCGGTGGCGGCACCGAGGACCACGAAGCGCTGGACGTGCTGGTGGAGAACAACCTGCTGCTCGGTGATGCGCCGAGCCCGTTGCGCGCCCCGTTCGGTGTTCTGGGGGCGGCGGATGTCACGTTCCTCAACAACACCGTGGTGGGGAATCTGCCGGCGGAGGCCTTCACCTGCGTCGTCGACACCGTGAGCGCCACGAGCCCACCCAACGACACGATCCGGTTCTACAACAACCTCTGGTCCGATCCCACGGGGTCCATGGGAGACCTCTCTGACACGCCGACCGCCGCCACGAGCCACCTTCATGTGGAGCGAAACATCTACTGGAACGGTGGCGCGCCAATCCCCGAGGACACCACGGACGCCTTCAACGTCGACCTCGACGACCTCGCCGTGCTGGGAGACCCGGCGTTGCGCTACCGGGACGACCCGGTGCTGCCCCGGTGGGACGAGGCGAGCGGGCTCTTTGCCGATGGCAGCGCCTACATCAGACTGGCCCACCTCCGCCTTGCGGTGCTCAATGGTCAACCGGGCGAGGCGAGCGTGGCCATTGGCGCGGGCAGCGCCCAGCGCTCGCCCGAGGACGATCTCGTGGGCTCGGAGCGGCCAGGCGCTTATGGCTATACTATCGGCGCCTTGGAATCGGGTGCGGGCACATGGCAGGTGCAAATCACCAGCGATGCGCACCTGTGGGCCAGCTACGGTGGCCCCACCTCGATGGAGCTCGAGGCCCGCGCAACCTTCGAGCCCGTGTCGTGGACCGTGATCGCTGGAGACCTGCCAACCAGCTTCACGCTGGACGCGACGACGGGCGAGGTATCGGGCAGCACGTACAACGCCTGCCCACACGCAACCTGCGCTCAGGGCTGCACCTCCTGGTTCACGGTCCAGGCCGTGGACTCCCTCAACGCCTCGACCGACATTCAGGAGGTGACCTTCGACATTACCCCGCCGATCTGCGACGGCGGGATCGGCTGGCCGCTGGACGCGGCCACACGAGCCGACGCACAATCAGCCGGCCCCAACTCGGGCGCCGGCTGCTCATGCTCCGCCAGCGGCTCCGGCGCATCACCGTCACGGCTCATTCCCCTGCACCTGCTGCTACTCGTCTGGATTCGCAAGAGGGGATCCCTGCAGGAGCCTCCCCGGCTCAGGTAGTGGAACCGGCACCCCTTCACCGATTCGTCGCCGCTCAGGTGGGGGGGAGGCACAATGGGAGTGCATCCGGCCCTGGGAAGTAGTAGCTTGCTGGGGTTCGGCCTGCCCCAAGCGCGAGGTGGAGGGCCAACCGATGTACAAATGCTACCGTGAGGGCATCGCGGACGAGCGGCGGGAGGTGTTCGGGCTCCCCTGGATCGTAGGGGAGAACGCCCTTCACCTCTGCACATGGGTGGTCGCGGGCTGGCTCCTGTGGCCAGTCCAGTGGGCCGGCTGGCCCGCGCTCACCATCGGGTGGGCCGGCATCGTCGGGCTGATCCAGCTCCTGCTCAAGAAGCACAACTGCTCCGGATGTTACTACTACGACAAGCTCTGTCATCTCGGCTGGGGCAAGGTTTCGGCCGCGCTGTTTCCGCAAGATTCGGGGGACCCGAAAACGGGGATGCGGCTTTCGCTGTTTTACGTTCTGTCTCCACCGCTCATCCTGTTGGGGACCATCCTCATCGGATACACCCTGCCGACCGGGAGGGGGCACTGGATCCTGCTCGGGGTGTATGTCACCCTCAACGTCGCTCTCTTCGCGCTGAGGACGAAGACCTGCCGGGTCTGCGCGCAGCGCAAGGTATGCCCGGGAAGCGCTGTGAAGGGTCGAGCGGCTCGATGAGCACCAGCCCGGGCGCCCAGTCCCTCCACAGCGCTGCACCCGCTCGGCGGCGGTCAGGTGATCGATCCCACCGAGGTCAACGTGGAGTTCACCCCCACAGGCGGCGCAGCCTTCATCATCCCCTTTGTGGGCGACGTCAATGGATGCGGCGGCGGTGGCTGGTACTATGACGACCCGGTGGCTCCCACCGAGGTCATCCTCTGCCCCGAGACCTGTCAAAACCTGGGCGAAGGCCAGCTGAACGTCCTGTTCGGCTGCGCCACCATTGTCGACTAGTCAGTCTCGCCGGCGGCGGCGCCCGACGAGCAGCAGCAGCGGTAGCAGCAGCGGTGGCAGCAGCGCCCCGGCGTTGGGGTGGCCAGGTGTCCCCTGGCAGCCGCATCCCGCGGCGTCCGCGTCGCCGTCGGGCGGCAGGTCCCCGGCGTCGGGGAGCGCTGGCACGCCACCGTCGGGGTTGGGCGACGCGCCGTGCTCGAAGGCGCCGATTTCGTACCCGTCGCCCGCCGGCCGGCCGGCGCGATCGAAGTCGATGTCCAGGCCGACCACCGGCGCGCCGGTGTCGATGGCCGGTGAGCCGGCCGCGAGGCGGTAGGCGTCGGCAGTCAGATCCCAGGCGCCCACGAAGTCCGGATCGGCGAGCACGTCCCCCTCGCCCTGCCCTGAGGTGGCGACCCAGCCGGCGTGATCGAAGAGCTCACCACCTCCCCAGTTGATGTACTCGGATACCCCCGGCAGGTACCACAGGTTGTGGTCCAGGACGACGCCGTCTACGGACTTGGCGTTGAGCAGGAGCTCGGCTCCGCTCAGCCCGTCGGCGGCGAAGATGTTGTTCCGGATGACGGTGTCCTGGTGCGGCCCCGGATCCCACACGATGGCGAGCCTGAGGTTGTTGACGATGGTGTTGTTGGCGATGGTGACGTTGCGCATCGCGCTCTCTCCTGGGAAGTGCCCGTCCCAAAAGACGATCCCGTAGTCGTTGTTCACCAGGACGTTGTTGGTGATGACGATGTTTTGGAGCTTGGGCTCGGTGACGTTGTCGTAGGACTCGTCGGCGAGCTGGATGCCGGCCATCTCCTGGGGGGGCGTGTCAGTCATGAAGACGAGGTTCCCGTCGACGATGACGTTGCTGGCGCTGTCGATATAGATGTTCACGCTATGGTTGTCGTGCACGACGTTGTTCAGATACCGCAGGTTGCGGGAGTCGGCGTGGAGGGTGATCCCCTCGGCCTGGCTGTGGTGAACCCGGCTGGCCTCGATCACGGTCCCGTCGGACTGTTTGCCAGAGATGCCGCCGTAGAGATCGGACAGGTAGACCAGACCCCGGCTCGAGAAGTAGAAGGAGACGGCCCCTGAGACGTTGTCGGTGCGACACTCGAGGACCTCGCCGTCGTCGGCGTAGTAAAAGTGGAAGGCGGTGCCGTCGGTGTCGCGAACGGTGAGGCCCCAGAAGGTCATGCCGGGGGTCTCACCCGCCTGGAAGGCGAAGTCACGGCTGCCGTCCCCCTCGATGACGGGCTGATGTCCCGGGGCGGCGCTGATCACGGTGCGCCCTCCGACCCCCTCGGGCACGTGCCAGAAGTCCACGGTCTCGTGGTACACACCGTCGTAGATCCAGACAGTGTCACCGGTCTGCAGGACGTCCCGGACCGCGTTGATGGTCTGGAACGGCGCCCCGGCCGAGCCATCCCCACCGGCGGCCGCGCTCTGATCCACGTGCCACTGGGCCGCCGCCGCCCCCGGAGCCGGCAAGCCCAGGACGAAAAGCAGAATCATGATTCGACGCACAGAAGCCTCCTGATCTCCCTTCCCCGCCGTGGTCCTTCGAACGGCCGGGCTGCTCCTTGGGGGAGCCCGACGGCGGGGTGACCTTCACCTGCAGCGTCTCCCTCCACCGTACCACTCTGGTTCCGGGTCTTTGGAACAAAGTTAGGGAGAAAGCCTCGCGCCCATCTCACTTTGCGTAGGTGAACCGTGCCTGCATCAGCTCGGGGGTGCTCTCGCTGGTACGCCAGTACATGTAGGTGGACCCATGGGTCACGGCGATGGCGACCTTGCTGTACGGGTGCTGGTTGGCGTCGCTGTCGTGGTGCTCGTACGTCCAGGCGCCGGCGTCGTGGATCGAGAGGAACACGTCGGACACGATCGGCCCGGTACTTTCGGGGTTCTCGGACCAGGCCACCAGGATCCGACCGCTTTGATCCACGCCGATGGCGGGCCAGGGGTTGTGCTCCGGGCACCCTTCATGCTCCAGCACCGGACCGACCTCGCCGCAGGGCGTGGAAAACTGGGCCTGGCCGCTCGGCTTGACGGTGTGCCAGATGGAGGCACCCCCGGTGGCGTCGCCGCGATAGGCCGTGTGCACGTCCCCGCCGTCGGTCACGTACAGGTCCCCCATGCCCACGTGGTTGCGGCCCGGCGGGGGTGGGATTTCGATGATGTCGGAGGTCTGGAGCTGTCCGCCGCTGGCCGTGTAGACGTAGCGACCCGGGCTGGGGTGCCTCTTCCAGGCGGCATGGATGCCACCATCGCGATCGGTGAACATGGCCGTGGAGCGCCAGTCGCTCTCGTCGTAGGGGCCGAACAGCGTCGTGGCCTGATCCAGCCAGCCGCCGCCGAGCTGCTTGCGCCAGTATCGGATACGGGTGTTTAGTGGGGACGGGCGCGTGTAGGTGAGCGCGATGATGTGTACGACTCCCTGGTCGTCGATCCCGCTCACGGGTTGGGTGACGCATTCGTCTTCGTCGGCCACACAGCCCCCGGGCGCGGCGTAGATGCTTTCGTGGCTCCACTGGCCGTCGACCCGGTAGGCATGGAGGATCTGGGAGCGACCCGTGTTGGCCCAGCTGAAGTGGATCAGCGTGCCATTGGGGCTGACCGCCAGGCGAGGTCGGTAGCCGCGGCGCAGCGCGCCAGTGGTTCCATCGACCACCACCTCGTCGACGATCTGACCGTTGACGATTCGGCCGTAGTGAAACGGCTGAAACACCGCATCCTGGGGCTTCCAGATGATGTGGAGGTGATCGTTGTTGTCGCGCGCGATGTCGTAGGCAAAGGCGTCGATGCCCAGACCGACGATCTCCCGATGGGCCTTGCAGTCTGCCGAGCAGCCGTCGTCGTCGACCTGGCCGCCGTCGTCACAGACCTCGCCGTGCAGGTCATCGGCCACGCCGTCGCCGCAGACGGGCTGGGTGCAGTTGGTACGGCAGGCGTTCGGAGCAGAATCGCTGTTCAGGCTGCCGTCGTCGCACTCCTCACCGGACTGGACCTCACCATCGCCGCAGTAAGGGGTGCTGACGTTGCTGTTGTTGTTGTTGTTTCCATTCAGGATGACGCTTCCGTCCAGCGAGTCGTCCTCCCCCTGGATCCCTCCCGAGGTGGCGCAGGACGCGCAGACCAGGCAGGTTGCGACGACGGTCAGAGACTTCCAGTGCATGGCTGTCCTCCGCGGCATGGCTGTCCTCCTCGGCATGGCTGTCCTCCTCGGCATGGCTGTCCTCCTCTCCGGTCCTGGTCGACCGGCCTTGCATTGGTGTACTGTTGCACTGGTTGAACCATTGATTCAATGTACCAGCCAACCAAAACAAGGTCAAGCGAAAAACGGCCAAGGCGACCCCACGCAGGCGACCTTTCCGGAAACCCCTGGGACAATTGCGGCAAACCAACCATGATTACAGCGTGTTTTACCAATGAGATCGGAACCATGACGCGCCGGGGAGGGCCGCAGTGACACGGCCGGCACGCCAGCGCCACGCAAGAGGCTCCACCAGGTGGCGGGCTACCTTGGGGAGCCCGACGTCGGGGAGACCTTCGGGGAGACCTTCACCTGTAGCGAGTCGCCGTCCACCGACGCCTCGAAGACAATCAGGTCCTTCTTCGCGGTGCCCCCGAGGACCTTGCCGTCGTAGTCGTAGGTGGACTGCATCAGCGTGCAGCAGCGGATTTTGGGCTCTGCGGGCACGGGATCCACCCGGAATCCGCCGCAGGCGCAGTGGTTGGAGTAGGCGTGGAAGTCGCCGTCCGTGCCGTGCACCACCAGGACCCGGTCGGGGAGCCCACCGGACTCGAAGCGCAGCGCCGTATCGGGCTCCGACAGACCGCGGATCTGGCTCAAATCGACGGTGAGGACGCCGTCGGCATAGGTCCATCCAGCCCCCTCCGGGGCGAGGGGCGTCGCCGGGACGCAGAAGAGCCGCTGATGGAAGTGTCGTTTCTTAGCCTGGGGCATGGACCTCTCCGGAGCAACCGCCCGATCGAGCTAGGGCAGCTGGCACAAATAATCTCATCAGGCTGGGGTTCGAGGCGCGCGGTCACCCGCCAGGTGCTGTCGGGCAGTCGGCATGTCGTGGAAGATCGTGACGTCGAGCCCCGCATTTCTCGCCACGGTCTCGATGAAATCGTGCGAGGTGTCGCCGGGCGCCACGACCATCGCCACGCGCGCCTGCCGATCGATGTGGTCCGTCGTCTGCATGTCCTGGTAGGCAAAATCGTAGCCTTCAATCTCTGACTCGGTGTTCCGGGCCTCGGTGAGATCCACCAGGTACCGCCCGATGCTCAGACGCTCCCCCAGCGCGTGGGCTTCGAGGTTTTGCACCATCGCGCTCTTCCTCGTGACGCTGCCCGTCACTTTCAATACAATGAATGTTCCATCTGTCGAAAGACGAATCGTGAAGCCCATCTGTCACCTCCACCACCCGGTGAGACCACGACCAACACCAACACCGACACCAACACCAACACCAACACCTATAGGATAATCTAGGGCGCGCACGCGACAAGGCAACCACCCCCCCTTGCCGCCGTCGGGAAAGCACACCTCCCGAACTGGATCAAAACCAGTCAGAAGCAACTCCCACGGCAGGTAGACGTTTCGGGGGATGTCTGGTAGGGAGCGGATGTGAACCATCCATACAGAGAGTTCCTGGCCGACCTGATGAAGCCGGCGCGGTACGTGGGCTGCGAGTACGGGATGGTTCGCAAGGACCCCGACGCGGTGCGCACACGCTTTTGTCTCGCCTTCCCGGACACTTATGAGCTGGGCATGTCCCACCTGGGGCTCAAGGTCCTCTACGAGGTCCTCGGCGGACGCGCGGACCTGTCCTGCGAGCGGGCCTTCGCGCCCTGGGGCGACCTGGAGGAGATCCTGCGGGCGCGCGGGCTGCCCCTGGTGAGCCTCGAGAACGGGCTGCCCCTCTCGGACTTTCACGTGGTGGGGTTTTCCCTGCAGTACGAGCTCACCTTCACCACGGTCCTCGCCATGCTGGACCTGGGCGGGATCCCCCTGCGCGCCGCCGACCGCGGCGAGGACGCGCCGCTGGTCATCGCCGGGGGTCCGGTGGCCTCCCACCCCGAGCCCATGGCGCCCTTTTTCGATCTGGTGCTGGTGGGGGACGCCGAGCACGCCCTGCCTGACCTGCTGGAGGCCGACGCCGACCTGCGCGACCGCGGGGCCCGGCGCGCCGATCGCGTGGGCGACCTGGCTCGCCGGCCGGGGCTCTACGCGCCGGGGCGGGCGGACGTGTCGTCAGACCCGTCCACCGGGCGATCGGTGGTGGGCGACGGCGCCCCCGTGGTGCGACGCGTCTGGGAGCCCGACCTGGAACCCCTGCCAGACACCGGCGGCGGCCCGGTGCCGGCCCTGGAGGCCATCTTCGACCGGGCGGCCATCGAGATCAGCCGGGGCTGCAACCAGGGCTGCCGGTTCTGCCAGGCCGGGTTCATGTACCGCCCCATGCGCGAGCGCAGCGTGGACGGAGTGCTCGAGGCCCTGCGGCGCCGATCCGCCGAGGGCGGCTATGACGAGGTCTCCCTCACCGCCCTGTCCACGGCTGACTACTCGGCCCTGGCCCCCCTGCTCCGCGGCGCCGCGCGCAACCTCGGCCCCAGGGACATCTCCCTGAGCATCTCCTCCCTGCGGGCAGTGGGCCTGGACGGCTCGATGCTGGACGACCTGCGCACGGGCCGGGCGGGGAGCCTGACCTTCGCCCCGGAGGCCGGCAGCCAGGGGCTCCGGGACCGCATCAACAAGCGCATCTCCACCGAGGGCCTCCTGCAGACCGCCCGGGAGGTGGCCGCCCGTGGCTGGACGCGCATCAAGCTGTACTTCATGGTGGGCCTGCCCGGGGAAACCGACGCAGACGTGGACGCCATCATGGACCTCGGCGACCAGGTGCGCTGGGCCGCCAGGGGCGCCTCCCCAACGCGACCGCCCAAGGTCACCTGCGCCGTGAACAACTTCGTGCCCAAGCCCCACACCCCCATGCAGTGGTGCGCCATGGCGCCAGCGGAGGCGCTCCGGCACAAGCAGCGCCAGCTCGGTCGCCATCCCCAGGGCCGCCGCGTGAGCCTGCGGCTCCACGACGTGGAGATGAGCTTGCTGGAGGGGCGACTGGCCCGGGGGGATCGACGACTCGCCGACGTGGTGGACCATGCCTATGGCCTGGGCGCGCGGTTCGACGGCTGGGAGGACCAGTTCAAGCCCGCCCTGTGGCAGGAGGCCTTCGACGCCGTGGGGCTCGATGGGGCCTCCTACCTGGCCGACCTCCCCGACGAGGCGAGGCTGCCCTGGGATCACATTGACGTGGGCCTGGACCCCGAGTTTCTGGTGGCCGAGCGCCGACGCATGGAGCGCGGCAAGCCGGGCCCTGCCTGCGGCGTCCCCGGAACCGAGGCCACCGAGGGCATGGCCTGCCTCCAATGCGGCCTGCCGTGCCTGGACCAGCCACCCTACCGCGCCCTATCGGCTCTCGCCGCCGACAGGGCGGCCGACTCGGGGGATCCGGACGCCTCCGACCCGGCGCCAGAGGCCGACCTCGCGCCCCAACGGCTCCGTCTGGCCTTCACCAAGGAGGGCCCGGCTGCCTACCTCGGGCACCTGGATCTCGTCCGCCACCTTCCCCGGGTCCTCCGACGAGCCGGCCTGCGCCCACTGTACAGCCTCGGCTACAACCCGCGCCCGAAGCTCCAGTTCACGCCCCCGCTGCCCCTGGGCACCGAGGGGCTGCGCGAGCTGTGCGACGCCTGGATCCGCAGGGGGCCGCGGCCCGGTGACGACGCCTCCAACGAATGCGGTGACCTTCAACAGCGTCTCGAAGCGGCCACCCTGCCCGGCCTGGGCATCCTGAGCGCGCGGTGGCTCGACGCCGCAGAGCCCGACCTGTCCAAGGTCTGTCACGGCGCTACCTACTCCGCGCGCCTCGGCGCCGGGCACGACCCCGCCGAGGCGCGCCTTAAGATCGCCGCGCTCCTGGCCCGCCCCACCTGGGAGGTGACCCGCAAGAGCCGGCGTCGCAAGAAGACACGGGAAGTGGACCTGCGCGCCTCCCTGCTGGACATGGAGACGCTGCCCGACCCCGACGCTCCTCGGGACCCCACCCGGGGGACACTGCGCTTCTCCTTGACCGGGATGCCCGAAGGCACGCTCCGACCCCGGGAGGTCCTCGCCGCAGTCCTGGGAGAGGTCGACCTCCCGCCGCTGTGCCGGGAGGGCCATTTTTCGTTGGAAAACGGTGAGAAAACCCACCTGACCGCTTGACGCCGGCGATGCCCTCTCCTATTATCCCCCCCGGTCGAACCCCGGACGCCCCGTGGAGCGCCCGGGGAGGCCGCATCGTGTAGTAAGGGTCCTAGATGACGCTCTGCCCACGCCCCAAAAGACCACAGCTTGCGTCCCCGCCCGGGGGTGCCACGGTCCCCGGGGCCCATCTGGGCAAAATCACCGACAGCCCACCAATACGACGCCTCCCTCGACACCCGACGGAGGCGTTGGTTTTTTTGGCACCCGCTTGGAACCATCCCCATCGGGCCCATAGCTCAGCTGGTCAGAGCCGCCGGCTCATAACCGGTAGGTCCCTGGTTCGAATCCAGGTGGGCCCATCTCTCGGAGGACTGACGTGGACGTAAAAGAACAGATTAAGATTTTGTTGGCTCTGCAGGGACTGGACGCGCAGATCATCGAACACTCCAAACAGCTCAAGGAGCTGCCCGAGCGCCTCGGCGAGATCACCCGTGACGTGACCCAGCTCGAGGAGGTTGTCACCCAGGAGCGCGGCGAGCTGGAGCAAGAGGACAAGTGGAAAAAGGAGAAGGAGGAGGAGCACGAGTTCCTCGAGACGCAGATCGCGCGGCTGCGCAAGCAGATGCAGGAGTCCACCGCCCACCGGGAGACCCTGGCCCTGCAGCGTCAGCTCGACACCAGCCGCAGGCAGTCGAGCGACCTGGAGGACGAGATCCTCCAGACCATGCAGGCCGTGGAGGCCCGGCGCTCCGCCATCGACGATCACGAGGCCTCCCTGACCCAGCTCAAGGACCTGCTGGCCAAGGAGGAGGCCGAGATCCGGGCCGAGATGAAGAAGGTGGAGACCGCGCTGAAAAAGCTCCGAGGCAAGCGCGAGGCGGGGTCCACCGGGCTCGAGCCCGAAGTCAAGGACAGCTACGACAGGATCGCCAGCCGCCGCCACCCCTCGGTGGTGGAGGCCGTGGACGGCCACTGCACCGGCTGCAACATGGCCATTTTGCCGCAGCTGTACAACACCCTCTTCTACGCCAACTCCATGGAGTTCTGCCCCATGTGCCAGCGCATGATCTACCTGAAAGCCGCCGTGTTCGGCGACGAAGAGGACAAGTCCGAAAAGTAGCCTCCCCCCACGCCAGCCCGCAACGCTATCCCTTGACACCGCTGTTCGTGCCGCCATGATGGACCGGTCGATGCTCCGCCGGAGCCGGTGAGACGGTCGCCGGCGTCCGTCAGGGCGCGGGAGGAAAGTCCGAGCTCCAAAGGGCAGGGTGCTGGATAACGTCCAGTCGGGGAGACCCGAAGGAAAGTGCCACAGAAAGCAAACCGCCGGCCCATGGCTTCGGCCCCGACCGGTAAGGGTGAAAGGGTGCGGTAAGAGCGCACCGGGTCCCCGGTGACGGGGATCGCATGGTAAACCCCACCTGGTGCAAGACGAAGTGGAAGCGACCCCTTCGGGGTCCGGGGTGCCCGCCCCGCTGCTTCCGGGTAGTCGCTCGAGCCCGTCGGCAACGGCGGGCCTAGATGAATGACCGTCACCTCCCGAGGGTAACCAAAGGAGGGACAGAACTCGGCTTACCCCCGGCCTCCGACGGAGAATCGACACTTCCAACGGGGATTCAATCGGAGTCCCCAGGTTCGAAAAGGCTTGCAGGTTTCCCCTCCCTACGCTAGATCAGCCCAGCTTTAGGCTCCTTGCCCCCGGCCGGTCCGGGGGCTCAGCTTCCGCCGCCCGGCGGCGGAACATGACCCGAGAGGAGGCACAATGCCCGCGGTCATCTCTGCCCGGGACAATCCGGGAACACTTCGCGAGTTCGAGACGGTGCTCATCCTGCGGCCCGACACGCTGCAGGAGGGGGTCCTCGAGCTGAACAACAAGATCAAAGAGCTCATCGAGGCCGACGAGGGACGCATGCTCCTGGTGGAGAACTGGGGCAAGCGGCGCCTCGCCTACGAGATCCGCAAGCAGCTCAAGGGCATCTACATGTACTACCAGTTCCTCGGTCACGGCCCGCTGATCAAGGAAATGGAGCGCAACTTCCGCCTGACCGAGTCGGTGATCCGCCACTTCACCACGCGCATCGATGAGAACGTGGACCCCGACGCCCGCCCCGATGAGCTGTCCGAGGAGGACTTCCTCGCGGCGGCGGCCACCCGGCCCGACGAGGAGGAGCTGGCCACGGGATACGTGATGACTGGCACCGGCGAGAAGATCCCCGTGTCCCGTCTCGGCTACGAGAAGCGGGGGGAGCCTGTCCAAGCGCCCGGCACCACCGGGTCTGAGACGGCGCCCACTGCGGAGGCCGCCCCGACCCAGGACAATGCCGTGACCGAGGCGCCCGAGGCCGTGACCGAGGCACCCGAGGCCGTCACCGAGGCGCCCGTGGCCGTCACCGAGGCGCCCGAGGCCGTCACCGAGGCGCCCAAAGAGGCGTCGGCACCAGAGGCCGTGGCCGAGACCCCTGACGAGGCGCCGGCACCAGAGGCCGAGACCCCCGACACGCCCGACGAGGCGCCGGCACCAGAGGCCGTGGCCGAGACCCCTGACGAGGCGCCGGCCCCCGAGGCCCAGACGTCCGACACGCCTGACGACAAAGAGGAGGCCTAGTCATGGAGTTCCGCAAAAAGAGGATGCGCCGCCGCTTCGGCCGCCGCAAGGTGTGCCGTTTCTGCGCCGACAAGAGCCTCGTCATCGACTACAAGAGCCCCCAGGTGCTCCGCTACTTCATCACCGAGCGCGGCAAGCAGGTCCCGCGACGGATCTCCGGCAACTGCGCCAAGCACCAGCGGCAGGTGAGCCTCGCCATCAAGCGGGCCCGCATGCTGGCGCTCATGCCCTTCAAGGCCTCCGGGCGCTAGGAGACTCCCATGCCGATGCAGGTCATTCTGACAGAAGACGTGGCGAACCTGGGGCAGATGGGAGAGCTCGTGGCCGTCAAGCGCGGCTACGGACGCAACTATCTCATCCCCCGGGGCATGGCCGTGGAGGCCACGCCTCGCAACGTCAAGCGCCTCGAGCACGACAAGCGCAACATCGACCAGAAACGCGAGAAGATGCTCGCCCACGCCCGGACCCTGGCCGAGAAGCTGGCCGGGATCAGCGTCACCATCTCCAAGAACACTTCTGATGATGATCGCCTCTACGGCTCGGTGACCAACCGCGAGATCGCCGACGCCCTGTCCGAGGAAGGCATCACCATCGACCGCCGGAAGATCGAGATCGCCGAGCCCATCCGCAGCCTCGGCGTGTTCACGGTGAAGGTGAAGCTGGGCCCGGAGATGACCGGCGAGGTCAAGGTCTGGGTCGTCAAGGCCGAGTAGCTGTAACCGTCACTCCCACCACACCGGCATAGCCGGGACGGAACGGAGGACCGTGGCCCGAGACCCCCAAGCGCCCTCACGGGGCGGTCGCAGCCTGCCCCACTCCATCGAGGCCGAGGCCTCGGTGCTCGGAGCGATCCTGCTGCGGAACGACCTGTACCACCAGGTCGCCGGGCACATCACCGAAGAGGACTTCTACTCCCCCCGCCACCGGATCATCCTCTCGGCAATGGCCGAGGTGGATCGGGTGGGCAAGCCCCTCGATCCCATCACCCTGGAGGAGCAGCTCGAGCGCAGCGACGGCCTCCAGAAGGCCGGCGGCATGGACTACCTGCTCGAGCTCACCAGCCGCGTCCCCACCACCGAGAACGTGATGCACTACGTGGGCATCGTGCGGGACAAGGCCATGGTGCGACGGCTCATCCAGGTCACCACCCAGATCGCCGCCGAGGGGTACGGGGACTACGGCGAGGCAGAGGAGTTCCTCGGCCAGGCCGAGCAGGGGATCTTTCAGATCACCCAGCGCTCCCGCGCCCTGTCCTATGAGCACGTGCGCCCCATCCTGCAGCACACCTTCAAGCTGCTGGAGGCCCGGGGCAAGGGGGGCGAGCTCACGGGGGTGCCCACGGGCTTCGCCGAGTTCGACAAGATGACCAACGGGCTCCAGCCCGGCTCCCTGAACATCATCGCCGCCCGGCCCTCCATGGGCAAGACGGCCCTGGCCCTGAACATGGCCGCCTACACCGCCATCGAGCACCAGATCCCGGTGATCATCTTCTCGCTGGAGATGACCAAGGAGCAGCTGGTGGAGCGCATCGTCTGCTCCGAGGCCCGGGTGGAGGCCGACCGGCTGCGCAAGGGCCAGCTCAGCAACGAGGACTGGAAGCAGCTCACGGCGGCGGCGAGCCGCATCGATCCGTCCAAGATCTACATCGACGACACGCCCTCGGCCTCCCTGCAGCAGGTGCGGTCCAAGTGCCGGCAGTGGCGGTCGGACCGGCAGATCTTCACCGATCGGGATCCCACCCAGGTGGAGGCCCCCAAGGGGCTGGTGGTCATCGACTACCTGCAGCTCATGCAGGCCCACACCTCCACGGGCCGGGCCATGGAGAGCCGGGAGCGGGAGGTGTCGGAGATCTCGCGCGGGCTCAAGGCCATGGCCAAGGAGCTGGACCTGCCGGTCATGGCCCTGTCCCAGCTCAACCGCCAGGTGGAGAAGCGCGAGGACAAGCGCCCCAACCTGTCGGACCTGCGGGAGTCCGGCGCCATCGAGCAGGACGCCGACCTCATCGGCTTCATCTACCGCGACGACTTCTACACCAAGGAAAAGTCACAGAAGCCGGGCGTGGCCGAGCTGATCATCGGCAAGCAGAGAAACGGCCCCACGGGCGTGAGCGAGCTCTCCTTCCTGGGCAAGTACACCCGGTTCGAGGCCCTGTCCCGGCGCGACGATTCCTACATGGACTAGTGTTCGGAGCCCCCCTTGTGCCCGACGGGCTCGTGAATTTATAATGGCCGGCGCCGTCTAGACCGGACAGTAGGCCAACAAAGGAGATGTCAAGATGACCCGCATCGCCCTCACCCTGTGTATCCTCCTGGTCCCCAGCGCCGCCATGGCCCGGGGCCTCAAGGTCGGTGACAAGGCCACCAACTTCAGCCTCAAGGACTCCCGGGGCAAGACCTACACCCTGGCCTCCTTCAAGACCAACGTGTTCGTTGCCTGGTACGAGGGCAAAAACTCCAAAGAGCAGAACCGCTGGATCAAAGACAAGCTCAAGGCCATGCGCAAGGCGGGCAAGCTCAAGGAGGCCACCTACACCTCCATCGGCATCGCCAACTTCCAGGAGACCGCGGTGCCGAACTTCATCATCAACATGGTGATCAAAAGCGAGATCAAAAAGACCGGGGCCATCATCCTGTGCGACCGAACGGGCAAGATGATGAAGCACTGGGGCTTCAGAAACGGTCGCTCCAACATCTACGTCTTCGACAAACAGCGCCGCCTGCGCTGGAAGACCTCCGGCCCCCTCGGCAAGAAGATCGGCAACCGCCTCATCCGCATGATCCGCCGCCTCCAGCGCTAGGCCCGCCGCCGAACCTACCAGCAGACCCACATTTCGTTGACAACCGCGGGGGATGGGCCATATCTTGTCTGCTTGTCTTTTCCGAAACAAAGCTCGGCCAAAATCGGGCGTCCCTGGCCAACCGCCAATACGCCCATGAATAGACAGCCCATAGGCATTCACCAAGGAGACAGATGATGCGTAGCAAAGCAGTGCTGGCGTGTCTGATGGCCGGCGCCCTCGGCGTTGGCCTGACGGCCTGCAGCGACGACGACTCCACCGGAAACAACAACAACACAGACCTCTGCGGTAACGGGGTCGTCGACCTGGGCGAGGACTGCGACGGCGCCGACCTGAACGGCCAGACCTGCGTGACCCAGGGCATGACCGGCGGCACCCTCGCGTGCACCGCCACCTGCACCTTCGACCTGTCGGCCTGCATCGGCTGCGGCAACGGTCAGATCGAGGTGGGCGAGGTCTGCGATGGGTCCGACTTGGACGGCCAGACCTGCGCGGACGTCGGCAACTTCTCCGGCGGCACCCTGGCGTGCGGCACCGACTGCACCGACTACGACACCAGCGCCTGCGAAGAGAACACCGAACTCTGCCCCACCGACGAGACCGTCACCCTGACCCACGGGCAGGCAGTGGTGCTCAGCGTGGACACGGCCAACGAGGACGACACCGCGGAGCTGAGCTGCGAGGAGAACGGCGCGGCCAACGCCAACGACCGGGTCTACCAGGTCACCGTGGACGCCGCCGGCGACCTCGTGGTGAGCTACGCTGGCGAATTGCTGATCTTCGCCGTGTACCCCGAGCCGGCCACATTCGCCGACTGCTTCAACCCCGGAGACGAGCTGGACTGCTATGACGCCTATTTCGATGGCCCCACGGGCGTATTCTCCGGCCATGCCGCCGGCAACTACTACCTGGTGGTCTCCGACTGGAACGACCAGCAGAGCGAGGCCGCCGACTTTTTTTTGACCTTCTACCCGGCCGGCGCCGAGATCTGCAACAACGGCATCGACGACGACGGCGACAGCGACGTGGACTGCGCCGACGCCGACTGCGCCTCGGTGGCCTTCTGCATGGACGAGATCTGCGACAACGGCGTGGACGACGACCTCAACGGCTTTGCGGACTGCGCTGACCTGCCCTGTGTGGGCACGTCCGCCTGCACCGGCGGCGGATGCACGGCCGACACCGACCTCGGCACCCTCTCCAGCGTCACCCCCGCCACGGTGAACTTCGACACCTCCGGGGGCTCGGACAGCTATGACCTGTCCTGCGGCTCGGCAGGTGCCAACGACCACGTGATCGCCTTCACCCTGAACGCCACGGCCCTGGTGAGCGTTGACTTCACTCAGGCCGCCGTTGGTGACAACGTCATCGGCTTCTTCTTCGAGGGCGGCGCCGGCTCCACCTGTGTGGACTACGAGCAGTTCTGCTTCGAGCCTGGCGACACCTCGGTGGGCGGTCTGCTGCTGGTGGACCCGATGCCCCCGGGGAACTACTACTTCATCGTCGAGGCGGCGAGCGGCGGCGCGGGCTCGGCGGTCTTCACCACCCAGCTTGTCTGCCCGGCCCAGCAGCACGACGAGGGCGGAACCTGCGTGTGGGACACCTGCAACGAGATCGATTGCGCGGCCCAGCACATGGACTGCAACGACACCCCCTCCCCGTCGGTGTGCGAGGGCTGCCTGGCGGGCTACGACCCGGCCTACGGCCGCTGTATCGTGGCCGGCACCACCTATGGTGCCTCCTGCCTTGAGGACGGCGACTGCCCCGGCACGGGCCTCGCGGGCACCGACGTGTTCTGCTCCGGCGGCCCCGGCCTCGGCGGCCCCACCACCGGCGGCATGTGCTACTCGGTCAACGCCCCCGAGTGTACCGCCAACGGCCAACCGTGCTCCGACGACGCCAACTCCCGCTGCGTGGTCTCGACCGGCACCGGCAACTCCTACTGCTTCCACGCCTGCGCGGTGGACACAGACTGTCGGGCGGGCTACTTCTGCATGCAAGACATCTTCGGGTCGGGTCAGATGGCGTGCATGCCCATCGCGGACTGCACCACCTCCGGCTGCAACGACCCCGGCTCCACGCTGTACTGCGACACCGGCAACAGCGAGATGTGCTGGGTGGACGCCTGCACGCCCACCAACCCCTGCCAGGGCCAGGCCAACTCCACCGGAGTGTGCGCAAACGACCTCGAGTCCTTCAGCTGCGAGTGCAACGCGGGCTACCTCTGGAACGGCACGGCCGCCGAGTGTCAGCTCTGTGACGACACCACCACGGACCTGGGCACCTTCGCCGGCGCCGCCATCCAAACCACCGGCGACAGCTGCACGGGAACCTCAGTGTACAGCCCGGCCGGGACGACCTGCACCGGCTACAGCGCCGCGAGCCAGGAACTCGTCTACCGCCTCATCGTCAACAGCGGCGACACGATCAACGTCACCATGACGCCCATCAGCGGCAACGGGCAGGACTCCTCCCTCTACCTGGTGTCCGACTGCATGGACTTCGACGCGACCACCTGCCTCGCTGGCGCCGACGCCACCTTTGGGGGAGAGGCCGAAACCGCCAGCTACACCAACAGCACGGGCGCGGCCATGACGGTGTACATCGTCGCCGACGCCTACAGCGACTGCGGTGACATCCAGCTGGATATCAACTAAGCAGGCCAGATCACCGCGGCCGTCAGCGCCGACGACTATCGCCTGGTGGTGCAGGCCTGGGGCCCGACGACCGCTACAAACGTATCCATGACCTTCACCGCGCCGTAACCCTGGCAATCTCCCGCGTGGTCGCCCGTCTATTCGGGCGACTGTGACCGCTCCTATCACATACTCAACATATCTGCAGTTTGGAATCGGGGCAACGACCACACCATCTTGCGAAACAAAGCAAGGACTCGCTGTCGATGCCGCTGATGGCAGCCTAGCCCCGGTCCCAGTGAACCCCTGCGTGGATGTATCCCCGCTTGACCGTGCAAGGCAGTACAGCTAGGCTGTCCGAGCATCTGGCCCGCGATCAAAAATCGGCGCTCTCCGGTGGAGGGCTGTTCATGCGGGGAGATGGCTTGGCCAACCACCATACAGGACACGGAGGAACACCATGCGCAACCTTACGATTGCCGATGTGTTGCTGGGGTTGCAGGACATGCGCACCAGCAGGCTCGCAAAGCTCCGGAGCTTCGAGGCTGGGAAAGTCTACGAGCCGACCATTATAGGGGCTCATTCACTTGATGTGGGTAGATTCCGGTGCTCCAATCCCCTCTTCTGTTCAGAAACAATGGAATTGTATTCGTAGAGGCTGTGGTGACTGTGGGCAACCGCTCCTGGCGGTTGTCCAAGGGGAGGTGGGCAAGTCCGTTTGGCGGTGGTCAGGTGATCTACACTGTACGTGACAGCCGGAGGCTGGCGCGGGCAGTGCCAGCTGTCCACGGCCAACCGCGGCAGCGGACAAGGACTTGTCCACCGGACCGGCAGTTTCCATCAGCCTTCCCCCGGCTCGTCACAAGGGGGAGAAGTGTCGGGCGTCACGAGAGCGGGGCGAGACTCTTGCCTGGGGGGTCGATCTTGAGCCCTGTGCAGCAGAGCATGATCATCGCAATTGCGCTGGAGGCGGAATGGAAGCCGTAGGCCCGGCGCGTGAGCAGCCGCGCTTTGTTGTTGAGCCCCTCTATCAGGCCATTGGTCAGCCGATGGCGGATGTAGGCCACGATGTCGTCGAGGCATTTCCGGATCGTCCTGGCGACCTTGACGAAGGCTGGCAGCCTGCTCCGGCTCGCCCAGCTGATCCAGTCCACCAGCTTGTCCCGGACCACGTTCGGCTGTCGGCGGTCGAGGATCTCAGCAAAGCTCTCCTTGAGCAGGTAGGCGCGGTAGAGGCGCTGGTTCTCCCGTGGCAACGACGACAAACGCGCGCTCTGGGTAGGCGTCAGGTTCCAGGGGTTTTTGAGCAGCGGCCAGCGCAGCCCTTTGATGTCCTTGGCCTCGTCCGGAAACAGCTCCGTCAGGCGACGCCATTCTTCCCGGCGTGTCTCATCTACGGCGTCGCTTACCAACGCCTGCACATGGAAGCGGTCGAACACGATCTGGGCCTGGGGGACCCTCTTTTCGGCGGCGCTGATGTACGCCTTGCTCATGTCCATCGTGACCACCTCGAGCTGTTGGCAGCGTTCAGAGCCGAGCTCATCGAAAAACGCGTT
>Ga0272441_10000311_pt1 | contig 112159 bp, 97 predicted proteins | sample SSMProp6N_FD_193582 | JGI IMG/M metagenome (GOLD analysis project Ga0272441, IMG submission 193582) | Marine sediment archaeal communities from Little Sippewissett salt marsh, Falmouth, MA, United States - SSM-Prop-6N | ecosystem: Environmental > Aquatic > Marine > Wetlands > Sediment ...
ATCCGGGGGTCTCTCCAGCGGTCTCCAGACTCATCCCCATCAGACTCCCTATACTCTGGTACAAATAAAAAGGCAATTGTCTGACCACAACATCTTGGGGGTACCCACACAAATGCGCGATGCGCCAACAATATAAAGGTTACTAGACTAAATAGAATTTGTTTTTTCATTGCTCATTCGCTCTTTGTTCATAATGTATAACAAATAAATCGCCCGCCCGCAAAGTATCGGCCTTTCCCAAAACTGAATGCGAACTTGAATGCTCGCCCAAATTGATGCAAAAGGACAGCTGTACCAGTCGGGTGATGTTATACGAAAATATAAGTTTCAATGTCTTTGGCTTGCTCGATCACTGTTCCTCAGAGGGGAAATACTCTTGCTACTTTTTATATGCTTTAATCCAATCAACTTCAAGTTGGAAGTTCCCAGCTTGTTTATTGGATATTAGAAAACCTATTTGCTGAATTTCTTCAGGAAGAATAGGCTCTACGTCTTGAAGAATACGTCCTCTGAAAACCGGTACACATTCATGGAATGGAATGTCAATTATCATCCAAGTATTAAAGTCTGTTGCGAACTGATATCGATATGATACTCCATCGAAGCGATCATTTGTTCGCAGCCGAAATTGATATTTTTTTCCATCTCCTTTTACTCGAAGTAGAATCCCATAATGGCCATCCAATTCATATGAACGAGGTATTGTACATGTTGATGCAAAACCACCATTATTCTCCAAAGAAACGGTTCCTTTAAACATGGCTGTGATGCTATCGTTATAGACGATTTCACTTTTTGATAGCCCACCCATAACGCCATCATTTACAATCCGCCAATATTCAATTTCGTCTGCATTCTTGAAGTCAAATATGAGACTTTCCTGTTTATCCATGCTTCTATATGCTTCTTTTGCTCGAGCTTCTGGTATAAATAATAATATTGTCGCTACAATTAGTGATAAATAGAATATAACGCGTTTCATAGTTGAATCCTCCATTGTTCTGATAGAAAATACAACGAGGGTTTCATTGGCACAAATAGAATTATGAAATAACGCCCATGTAGTCATGATAACCATTAGATGTATAATCATCATGCCCCGTTTTTGTGCCATTGTTCAATAACCATTGATAACCTGAATTTCGTATAATATTTAGATTGATCCGAAAAAAAACTCGACATTCCATTTTTCAACCATCATAAAAAGACAATGGCGCAGTGGTGAATTAGCCGATATAACCAACAATATCATCTATTTTAAGCTATTGGAGTGATTTATCATGGCCTCTTATACGGCTCGGTATTAAGCTACCGCGACGGCCTCAAAGTCCATCGACAGGGCTACGAACGCCTCTCGTTCCACACTTACCCTCCTTTGGAACTCAACAATAGCTTGCATCATGACACAACGGCAATTCCTTCAAACCAGGTATGGCTTTGTTCTGGTATCCTGAATAAAATTGCGTCAAAAATCTTTGCCATTCGGATAATTATCCTGGACTATAGCCATACTCAAGCATGATAGAATTATCGAGTCAGCCAAATTCCTACAGCTTTATGTGCAAGAGCCGCCCCATAATAAAATGAGACGGCTCGGAGCGTATCGGTTGCGGTGGATTCGGTGGACGAGGAGCGGTGGTATTCAGCTAATTACAGGCAATCTTATATTATCCGCCCCAGGTCCCTGTGAATTATACTTTCCTGCCTTTCCTCCTGAGTCCCAGAAGACCGAATATTCCTGAACTCAAAAGGACTATACTGGTTGGTGCTGGCACGGGATTCTGGACCGTGAGAATTTCGCTCATGCCGTACAACCGGTGACTCATCTCGTAATTATCGAACGGATTAGCCCAATCCTTTATCCAGCCTAGGTATGGATTTGCAGCGTCGCCCGTCCCGGGTACCGGCGTGCCCAATGGCGAGGCCTGGTTAAAATAGCCTTCGTAATCGGTCCCGGTCCACACACGCATATCCACTGCCTGGAGGCGCGTGCCGTCAGCCAACACATCGATTGGGTTCATGATATCGCCGTCCCACAGGTCCCCATAGTCACGCGCGACGGTCTCGCCCGCAAGGTTGAATATTGGAACGCCGGGCGCGCTCGCCACAAAATCTGTATTGGTGTTTTGGCGTGCGCTTGTGAGCGGCGTTGAAGCGATAGCAAACCACGACGTCTGAAGCTCTATTAGGGCAGGACTTGCAGCTTCGCCGGTGACAAAACTATTATAGGCCTCGATGTCATCGCTCTTGGCGTCTCGCGTACCGCTTGTCACAAAGACCAATCGGTACTGATCACCCGGGTTCAGCCCCGACGGCTCGGTGATCGGAGCCGCATGGATGTGCGGAATGCCGAGAAATAATAATATGAGCCCAATCACCAACAACATCTTCAATTGAAGGTTCGGAACCATCGTTAACTCTCCTTTTCAGCGTTAGATTCGGCGTCAACCCACAGGTTATCTTCGATGGGTGTCTAGCTTCTATTCCAAACATTTAGTTTGATTCATCCATTTCCAGGTCATACCAAATTGAAAGCAGAATCGGTGTGCCACGATCTCGCGCATTACATTACAGGGTCGAATTTTAAGCCCCTAACAGAGCAACAACTTCTTGTCAGGGGCGAGGTAGTTGCAATTTGATAGGATACTCCATGATGCTGACCCTATTGAGGGTTGGCGGGAAAGCGAACACATGCTAATTTGTACAACTTTGACAGCAAATGACGTGCCATATCTGGACGTGTCAGAAATATGCTAATTCCTAATACATTTCATGCGGTTAGTAAAGTGTCAATTTACCTGAGTATGATATGCGTAAAAACTTACTCAGACTAAAGGAAATTATTTTCAAATTATTGGTAAATGTTTACACTATCAAAGTTGAATAATCGATTCCTGGAAACTCGGACTAGAAGATTCCTTTCGAACAAGACTCCGATATCTTCTCAAAGACTGTTTTGGGTTATTCTTTCGTGCCGAAGTTACAAGGGACCCCGATTCAAGACTTTCCCAATGAACCTGAACTTTCGAGGCGTCCATTGGGCTCAAGGATTCTTGCATAAGTCTTTAGTCAAAGGAATATCAAGAATACATCTGGTATTCATAATATCTAAGCATTGATCTTAAGGAAGCTTTTTGCCAAGGTTTTAAATTCGAGAAAATTTTGGGGTTGTGAATAGTGTTAGGAAAGTGGTTTCGGTTGGGTCGGGATAAGGCTTGATGTTAGGCTTTATGATTGCCGTCGGGACATGTTGTGAAACTCATTCGGGAGTTCCACTGTTAAGAATCATACATAAGCCGGGCAGTTGCGGATTTGAATCAGGAGAAAATCCCTTATAATGCTGTGAAGACCTGCACATCTTCTACCGCTCGGCTATCCGAAGGGGAATCGATATCGAGAATGCTCCTCAGTGCGTCGATCAGATTTTGGAAATCCTGTCCCGCATCACGGAGCGTGGTTCTGAGGTCATTATTGTCAGATCACAGATTCTGTATACTCCTTATTTGTTTGTGATTCAATTATCTTAACTCAAGATTTTCGGGACTTGCGGCGGCGGTATCGGCCAGGATGGTCAAGATGGTGGATATCGGCTGGTTGAATGACTTGTCGCCCATTACGAAGTTCAGGACGATCTCCTGCAAAGTGACACCAGCCGCGGCCGCTCCCGCCTTTGTTGCCTCGCTCCGAGGTTTTGCTATGACTTCAAAAACGGAACGCAGCGAGGGAAGAAAATTAAAGGTAGAACCTGGCGTATTTCCGGACGTAGTGCCCGTCCAGCACATGAAACTGCCGTATTTTTTTTAAGGTGACCGGCGAGAAGCTCCCAATCGGCATATAAAGGATCTTCTTTCCGAGGCGGTCGGCTATGGTCTGACACCAGCCGGAGGGGGGATCTGCGGCCACATAGACCACATGCTTTTCCTGGGAATAGTCGATGGCCGCCATAAGCAGCCTTTCCGGCTTGTTGCGGGCCAGATCGAAGAAAGAATCTTTCCAGATATCATAGACCCTCATGGGGGGATAGGTGAGCATGAAACCCCCGTACTGGCATCTGGAAATACCCGGACCGTCCATCACCTCTCCGGCAGGGGTGCTGTAAAAGGCCATGTCGGATTCCTGGTCATGCTCGCCCAGCCATGTTACCTGCCAGGGAAAGGATTCCGAGTCCTTCTCATCGGTCGGGTCCGGATCGAAAATAACCACAACCGATCCCACCTTGCCTTTCAAGGGGCGGCCTTCCTTTACATAAATGGTGCCCTTGGTCCACTCACGGATGGTCTCCCGGATATCGATACCGTCCAGCATGGAACTGGTAAAGGGAATGATGCGGCTGTTTTCTTCCGACTTTATCTCCAGGGCCTTTTTTTTCAAGTAATCCCCGTATCCTTCTATCAGGACGTCTTCCGGGGGATAGGAACAAATGAAGAGCCCCTGGAAGTCTTTCTTCCACTCTCCCGGAACCTTCTCCCTGGCCTTTTTCCCAACCGGGACAGAGACCAGACGTCTGCGAAACGTCTTTAAGTGCCGATGAAATCGAATCCGTTTCTGGTCGAGAAAGAGATCTTCTCCGGTAAGACGGAGCACCGGGATACCGGGATCCTCCGCCTGCCAGGGGTACTCGCTGCCTTTTTCCCACACCTCATAGGCAAAGTTGTCGTCCGCACACCCCCGCGCGGCAACCACAAGTTGGTAGAAAGTGGGGACCAGTGCCCCGGTCATCAAGGCATAGTTTCGGGCAAATTTGAACAGGACCTTGATCTGGTTTAGACTGAATTCTTCCTTGTTTTTTTTCAGGTGGTTTTCCGATGCCAATTTAATCAGTTTGCTGTTGACTCGCAGTCGGTCCAGGGGTTTGCGGTTTTTTCCGGACCTGTATCGCTCGTATTCGGAAGCAAGGAAGGGCATATCCGTCATCACCTGGGCGTTGGAATCTTTGTGCAGATGGGCAAGTCCCACCCCTTCCCGGTGTTTTCTGCCCAGAACCTCCGTCAGGGGCAGGTCAAGCTGTTCAAGAATGCCAGGGAGGTGGTCCAGACCGCACACGAAGAGGATTTTCCCCCCCTTGCGATTCAGCCTCTGCAAGTGATAGGCCATGGTTTTTTCCCGAAGTTCATCTTCGATGGAACGTGATGAATCCCGATGAATACGGAGGTAGGCGCGGCAATAACCGGCGTGCCCGATTCTGGTCAGGGCATAGGAATCGGGCATAATGGATCGGTTCAAGGGGTAGTCCTCGGTGTCGCGATCAATGAAATGGACCGGGACATTCTTCTCGAGGGCAAGCCTGACGGCCTCGGTCTGGCCGTCGGTCGGTTCAATCAGAAGGTAGATGAACGTGCCGTCTTTTTCCTGGTAGTGGACGACCGAGAGTAAAGGCAAACGCTCAACCCCTTTGAGCGTCTGCGTTTTCAAGGTGGATGGGAATTCCACCGCCACATGGTCAGGCCTAAAGGCCTCGAATTGCCGCTTGACCTCTAACGCAAACTCCATTCGACTGTGAATGATCGGAACAAAACGGACGTTTTTCCATTGAATCGGGTCGTCGTCCTTTTTCTCCAGGGGTTTTGGATTTTTTTTTCTGTTGATCATTCCTCTTCCAATATATCCTTGAAATACTGCGCGGCCGTGGCGTCCAGGATCATGGCCGCCGCCTCTTTCAGGTAGGCTTCAATCTGCTCTTTTTTTTGTTCGGGTGCCAGTCTCTCCCCCTTTTCAACGAGTCTTTTCAAGGCATATGAGGCAATGTTGATGCCGTCTCTTGCCGAATATCGTTCATCCGCATCATGGGCGGCCTGGAGAAAATCGACCACGTATTCCAGGATTTCGTCCTCTGCAAAGGGAAGGTTTGTTTTCATGATCAAGAGTTCCTCGTCCCGTTCCGGAAAGTCAATGAAGATCCGGGGCTGAAGTCTGGAATGGATATATTCGGGCAATTCAAAGGTGCTGGCATCGTCGTTCATAGTGGTGCAGAGTCGGAAGTCGGGGTGTGCAGAGATCTTGACGCCGGCCACGATGGATTCTACATACCGTCTTCGATCCATGAGCGGCGCGAGCGAGGCCCAGCTCTTCTCACTCATCCGGTTCCCCTCGTCGATGACGGCGACACCCCCTTTGATCATGGCGGAGACAATGGAGCTTGCCATGTATTTGACCTTTCCGGCATCGGAAATGACCGGGGTCAGGATGAGATCTTCCGGTCTTGTGTCCATGGTGGCCTGAAAGAGGTACACTTTTCTTTCCAGAATGCGGCCGGCGTGGTAGGCCAGGGTGGTCTTTCCTACGCCGGGTTTCCCGACCAGCCTGGGGTTGAGGGGGTAATCGTTTTCACCAATAACCAGCCAGGCCGCCAGGACCTGGGTGACGAGTTCCTGCTGACCCACCCATTTCATGGGAACGTCATCAGGTCGGCTCAGTTGGATTTCTATTCCTTCTATATTAACTTTTTCCATTCGTTTGAATGCCTCCGCAATTTTTGTCTACGCCTTCTTCCTCTTTATGTCGGAGAGGAAATAATCTCACTATTAGTCAAAAAAACAGCCGGATTCAGCTCTGGTCCCAGATCACCAGCCCCATGGCATGACGACTTTCTTCATTGAGATGTTTGGGCGTAATCCGGATGTTGATGCCGAAGTGCCCTGTTTCATTAAAGTGGACATCGCATTGATATTGATAGACGTGATCGGGGCCCTTGCCGGCGGGTTTCATGGGGCGTGTGAACCGATCCACAACCTGGTCCGTGGGGGCCAAGCGACCGCAATAGACCTCTACGATCACGTCTTCCGGCTGTAGTTCTCCCAGGGAGACATCGGTTTCGATATGATAGGAATCCCCGACCTCCAGATTCGAGATTTCGTCCATTTTAATGTCCTTGATCGCCACGTTTGCCCAATTAAACATAATGCGCTCTCTCCAGGCCGCAAGATCCTTCAGGGATTCCCCGTCCTTTTCCTTTAATTGCATCCCGAGCTTTGCCGCAGGCAGATAGAAACGATCCCAGTAATCGGCCACCATTCTGTGGGTATTGAACATGGGACAGAGCCTGTGCAGGGAGGTCTTCATCATCGCAAGCCATCGCCTGGGGAGCCCATCGGGCCCTCTCTCATAGAAAAGGGGGACAATGTCCTTTTGCAAAAGATCATAGAGTGCCCTGCTTTCCAGATCGTCCTGGAATTCGTGGTCCGTGTATTCCTCTCCGCTGCCGATGGCCCAGCCGAGTTCCTTGTCGTATCCTTCCTCCCACCATCCGTCAAGAACGCTCAAGTGCAATGCTCCGTTGGCAACCGCTTTCATGCCGCTGGTGCCGCAGGCCTCCAGGGGGCGCCGAGGGGTATTGAGCCACACATCCACACCCTGGACCAGGTGACGCGCCACATTGATATCGTAATCCTCGAGAAAGACCATATGACGCCTGAGGTTATCTCTTTCGCAGATTCTGATCAACTGTTTGATCAACTCCTTCCCCTCATTGTCCTGGGGATGCGCCTTGCCCGCGAAGATGATTTGAACCGGGTATTTTTCGTTTGTGAGAATGGCCTCGAGTCTTTTGATGTCTCTGAGCACCAGATGGGCTCGTTTATAGGGGGCAAACCTCCGGGCGAATCCGATCGTGAGGACCTCGGAGCTGAGCACTTCATCCGCAACGGCCAGTTCTTTTTCGGCCACCCCTCTTTTGGCGAGTTGCTCTCGGAGTCTTTTGCGGCAGAAGGCGACCAACCGTTCTCTCCCCCGATCATGGGCTCGCCAGAGTTCGGTGTTCGGGATCTTGTCAACCCTTTCCCAGACCTTAACATTATCCGGATCTTCGATCCATCGGGGGCCGAGGTACCGGTCATAGTTCTCGGCCATGCCCTTGGAGATCCATGAGGGAATGTGAACGCCGTTGGTGATATGCACGATAGGGAGATCGATCTCGGGTGTCTTGGGCCAGATGCTTTTCCACATCTTTCGGCTGACACGGGCGTGGAGTCGGCTGACGCCGTTGTTCCATGTAGAAAGCCGAAGGGCGAGGACCGCCATACAGAATTCTTCTTCCTTGTCCCTGGGATCCTGTCTTCCAAATCCGAGAAGCACATCGTAGCTGATGCCCATGGCCCGGGCAAAGGGATTGAAGTAGGCGCGCATCAGGTCGGGATGAAATGTGTCGATGCCGGCAGGGACGGGCGTATGGGTGGTAAAGACACTGGTAAGCCGGACGAACTCCAAGGCCTCATTGAAGGTCAGTCCCTGATTTTCCCTGAGCGCCCGGATTCTCTCAAAAGTTGCAAAGGCTGAATGGCCCTCATTCATATGAAAGACGGCCGGGCTAAGCCCCATGGCCTCTAGCATTCGCACGCCGCCTATTCCCAGGATGATCTCCTGTCTGATCCTCATCTCCCGATCACCCCCGTAGAGCTGCGCCGTGATCTCTCGAACGTCTTTTGAATTGGTCTTGAGATTTGTATCCAGAAGAATCAATCGGCTTCTTCCGATATCGACCTGCCAGGCCTGAACGGCTGCAAGTTCTCCCTTTAGGTCGATAGAAACTTCGACGGGCCGGCCCTGATCGTTCAATACCGGTTTCATGGGCATGGTCGTAAATTCATTGACAGGGTAGGTTTCCAATTGCCACCCATCCTGCGTGAGATACTGCCTGAAATACCCTTTTTGATAGGCAAGAGAAACACCGACAATGGGTAGGTTGAGGTCGCTTGCGGATTTCATATGGTCGCCGGAGAGAATGCCCAGACCCCCCGAGTAGACCGGCAGGCAGTCCGCCACCCCGCACTCGGCCGTGAAATAAGCGGCTACAAAGGGCTCTTGCCTCTTTCCGAATATTCCGAGATTCGGCGGTTGAGACATGTACCGGTCAAAATCCTGTTTGACCCTTGCCAGGTGTGCAATAAAGCCTTCGTCCATGGCCAGGTTTTCGAGAGACTCCTGCCTGAGGCGCCCCAAAAAGGCCACCGGGTTTTTCCTGCACTCTTCCCAGAGGTCCTGATTGATTCTCCGAAAGAGATCCTCCCCCTCATAGTTCCATACAAACCATAAATTTTCCGACAAGGTCTTAATGGTTTCAAGGGCCATCGGAAGTTTGGGTCTTACGTCCAGCGTCTTAATTGGTGTGATCATCCTTCGCCCTCGCTTGTTCTTTAAAAAAAGGTAGCCGTGAAGATTCTGATACGAAAATGTCGTTTCCCATTATACGCGTTTTTTTTTAATGCTACTCAAAAATCGATCATTCGGCCAAGAAGTGGAGGCCGGGTATGTTACCCTCCTATTCTTGACGGCTTTTTGAAAAGAGATTGTCATGACCCGTCCATCGCTGAATGTGTTTAAAAAAATTAAACAGTTACCGTTTTTGGGGGGGTGCCTTTTCTTTGAATGTAAATCTCATCTGGGGAGGGTCTATACCGACCACGTAGATGCTATCGTTAGGCAACGATATCTGGTCCCTGGTCATGAAGTATGTTCTTCTTCCATCAGCCGCCCGGGAGAGATCCATTTCCGCCCCGACGTTCTTTTCACCAAGCGTGCTGGCATCCTTTCGCAGACCCCTAACACGAATCTTCACCCTCGGATTCAAGGGTTCCACGATTTCCATCCGGGCGGGCAGGCCCTTCAGTGCCAGGGGAACACTCAGTGAAACCTCGAAATTTTGCTGCCCGGCCAACATGAGCCACACAATGCATACCAGCATCGTGGTCCCCAGTTTTGCCTGCCATTGATGCGTCACGAAAGTGCGAGACCTCCCCCACCACGATTTTTTCGGCGGCTTGAGTGGCATCAGGGCCTGTTTGATGGCATGAACCAGGTCTTCCCGCTTAGGAATGGACGTGACCTCGGTCCCTCGGGCAAGGGAAACCTCTCCCCGCTCTTCGGAAACAATGATCACTAGGGCGTCGCAGCGTTCGGTCAATCCCAGGGCCGCCCTGTGCCGGGTTCCCCATTCCTTTGGCAGGCCCTCCGTGGAACTCAACGGGAGAAAACAGGCCACCCGGTCAAGGCGGTCATTTCTGATGAGTATGGCCCCGTCATGCAGGGGGGATTCCTTTTGGAAGATACTGGTCAGGAGTTCCGGCGTGGTATCTCCTTCTATGTCCACCCCTCCGGTGATCCATTCTGAAACTCGGTCCAGTCGTTCCACGATAATAAGTGCCCCGATTTTTCGAGCGCCCAGGGCGAAGACGCCCTCCGAGAGATCCCCTATCCACCCACTTTCATGGCGATGCTTATGAAAACCCAGGGTTTTCAGGGGATTGACCCGCTCGAGCACCTGTCGAATCTCGTTTTGAAAAAGGATAATTAGGAGGATAACCAAAACTTGCCACAGGATTTGAAACATCCAGGTCGTCAGGAAGAGACCCCATGTGCGGGCGACCGTAAAGATGATCCCGAGGGCCAGAAGGCCCACCAAGGCCTTAAAGGCCTTTGTCCCGCGAAACCAGAGGTAAAGGTGATAGACAACGACGACAAGAAAGAGGATGTCCAGCACATCCTGAATCCGAAGATTGGCGATGATAGGGATGAGATTCATTGTTCCTCGATCTCTCAATTACGGGAGTGGTTGTATTTTTCAGGCCCCCGGATCCCGGGGTTCATCAGAGTCCCCTGCCGTACATTTCGGTCAGTTCCCGGAGTTCTTTCATCCGTTCCGGCGTAAGGTGTTCAGGCAGAAGACGCCATTGCCAGTTTCCTTTGCTCTTTCCCGGGCGGTTCATTCTGGCCTCCTCTCCGAGACCGAGGAGATCCTGCATGGGAAGAATCACCCTGTCGGCCACGGACATCATCGCGATACGAAGCAGTTCCAGATGGATATTTTCACCGCTCAGCTCACGCCCGAGATAACGGGAAAGCCTCTCCTTGTCTTCAGATGAGGCATCCTTTTCAAACCAGGCCCTGGTCGTGTTGTTATCGTGTGTTCCCGTGTAAACCACACAGTTTTTTATGTGATTATGGGGGACATAAGGGTTGGTGGGGAGGTCGTCTCCAAAGGCAAAAACCAGGACCTTCATTCCGGGGAATCCGAAACGGTCCATGACTTCTCTTACGTCCGGGGTGATAACGCCGAGGTCCTCGGCAATGATCGGCATTGCGGGAAACCTCTCCGTCAGGTGAGAGAAGAAGTGCATGGCAGGCGCCTCCACCCATTGCCCGTTGATCGCATTTTCTTCCGTTGCTGGGACTTCCCAGTAACCTACAAATCCCCGGAAATGATCGACCCTTGAAAGATCAAAGAGGTCAAGATTGTGGGAAATTCGCTGGACCCACCATTCATAGGCCCGTTCCCTCAATATGTCCCAACGGTAGACGGGATTGCCCCAGAGTTGTCCGGTCTCACTAAAATAATCGGGAGGCACCCCGGCGACGGCCAGGGGGTTTTTTCGGGAATCCAGCTTGAATTGATCGGGATGGGTCCATACGTCCACACTGTCATGAACCACGTAGATGGGAATATCCCCGATGATTTGAACTCCTTTTTCGTTACAATATCGTTTCAGGGCCTTCCATTGCTTAAAAAAGATGAATTGCAAGAAGCGTTCCCGCTCTATGGACTCCCAGTGTTCGGTCTCGGCCTCACGTAAGGCCTCCGGGTGCCGGTCCCGTAACTCAATCGGCCATTCGGGCCACGGGTTATGGTTAAAATGGCCTTTTAAGGCCACAAAGAGGGAAAAATCATTCAGCCAACCGGCATGCTGCGCGCAAAATGCCTCATAATCGGGATCCCTTTTTCTCGTCAGGAACCGAATGTAAATTTCATCAAAAAGGTTCTCCCTGGAGGCAAGGACCGCCCGGAAATCCACCTTGTCCCGGGGGAAATCAGGCAAGGCGGCCAGGTTTTCCTGTGAAATCAGGCCGTCCTGCACCAGGAATTCGGGGCTTATGAAAAGAGGATTGCCGGCAAAGGCGGACATGCTGTGATAGGGCGAATTTCCGTGCGCAGGATTCGTGGGGTTGAGTGGGAGGATCTCCCAGTAGCGCTGCTTGCTACCGGCGAGGAAATCCGCGAACCTGTATGCCCAAGGTCCTAAGTCCCCAATTCCAAAGGGTGACGGGAGAGAGGTCAGGTGGAGCAGTATCCCGCTCCCACGGTCTTTCATGTTCACTCCTGTGCTCTTCCGGATCGTCGCTGGAGGCCGGACTGTTCAGATAAGCCAGAAATAAAACCTCCCATCCAAGAGAGGAATGTAGAAATGGTGGGAGGTTTAGGCAATCGTTATATATTAAAGTTTAAAACAACCCCTTTGAGAATGCAAGTATCATGCTGTTTTCATTTTTGAAAAGAGATTGTCATGACCTATCCATAGCTGAATGGGTCTCAAAAGGCTAAAAAGCATCAAAGTGTCTTATTTCGCGGGGCAAAAAAAAGAGAAGCCTTCAAATAGCACTTCTCTTGATCTGCCGGGAACGCGTTCAAGGGCGTAATGACGACATGTCCTTTCTTTACACCCCTGAAGCGTCTGCTTTTATGTTTAACTGAATTGGAAGCCTTATATCGGTCACAATTTTTCCGACCGAAGGACCCGATGTCAAGTTGTCGGATTCTTTAAATACCCCGCGGCAAACTAAATCATCCAAGGCATGACCAGTTCACACTTTTCCTGTTCCGGTTCGTCAACCTCCAGGAACAATTTGGTCCTTTTTCCTTTTGTTCGTTCATAGATGGCCATATAAAATTTCAGGGCATTTCTAACGACCTCGGATACCGTAACGCCCTCGGTCCCGGCCAACTGACTGATATCCGTATAAAAATTATTTTCAAACCTAAACTGAGCCTGTCTTTTGCTCATTTTGACCTCCTCCTAAGATAAAATTCTAGAAAATAAACACCTTTTTTTTGCCAGGTGCGGGACCAGAGAAGGGCCCGATACTTAACAAAATTAACGACACCGTTGCTTTAAAAGATACGCCTGCTTTGAAACTATGATCATCCTCTCGAAAGATGGCGCATTTCAAGCTTAGGATACAGGACCTGGAAGGAAAGATGAAATTGGGCAGAAGGGGCGCACTATAACATTGTGAGTAAACGATTATTGTGGAAAAAAATTCAAATACACTAAGAGTTGTCGCCTTCAATGAATCCAAGTCTTTTTTGAACTCCCCGCGAATATCCGATGCGGTATACAAAAAATAAGTCTTACTGGCCGCTTTGCAAGTCTCAGGGGGATATTTTCTTCATTTTTATGACATGTTTTGCCTGCCATATAATGCATATTTTATATTCGCCATCTTGGGTATGTGCCTTTGCCGATATAACAGTAGTCATGCAGATTAGGGTCTTGTATATAGCAATGGATGTGCCAAAAGGGTGATAAGACCTCTTCAATAATATAACATATCGATTTGTTTCGTAAATGTTTAGGGGAAGCAAAGGCCTTCAGGAAGGGTCGTCGTCAAAAAAACGTCAGTTTTTTTTACATTCTGTCAACGTATATGTCAGTTTTTTTCAACTACGGAAGTGAACGGTTTATCGCTCTTTTTGACATACCTCCGAATGTTCCTGCTTAAGTGTTCAGGGGCATCGGCCCGGATTCCCGAGAGAGCCTTTTTGTAAACTCAGTCCCATTACTGACCGGCACGCGATTACTCGATTCCTCAGGCACCGCTGGAGGTGATCTCAAGGAGATACCCTGTCTGTCCGCATCTTTCAACTATGAATATCTTTACTTTTAAAGAGGCTTTGATAAAATATAATCCTTGCGGATAGGTCCTGTGCCTTTCTTTCAGAACCTCTGTGGCTGGTGAGCATTCCACCTCGCTTGTTTCCAGGGGCCGGGGTTTGAAAAAACCTCCTTAGAAATACAGGGCCTATCCGTTTTTTGCGGTCGGAGACCGTCTAAGATTTGATGAATTCGTAAAAAGATCCAAATGCAAGGCTTGCGAATCTTGAGGAGTGAGACGTACATTTCAGTACGCCGCAGCGACGAAAGATGAAGCGTAACGCAGCAGTTGGACTTTTTACGAAGTCGTCAAGGTTTGAGCCGGACAATCGTTGCCCCCCATCCCGATGATCCCGAATCAAGACGAAAATCCAGGACCAGAGGGTGTCTTTTCAGTACCGCATGGACCGTTCTTCGCAAAACGCCCTTTCCCTTTCCATGAATAATCCGAATATCCAGAATGCCTTTTTTATGGCACACGGACAAATATTCTTCCACGACCGATCCGGCATCCCCGGGAGAGAACATATGAAGATCCAGAATGCCGTCAATGGGAATGTGTATCTCGTTCATGGTCTAACCCTGATCCTATCCCGCCCGTCGAGGCTGATAATGCTTAGTGCAAACGACAAATTATCGAAAAAAACGATCATTTGTTGTTTTCCAATAGGAAATTCCTGTTTGACACATTGTGAATGCCAATATATGGTCCGGATCTGAGCAGTAATAGGTGCGTATTCCAGTGAACCCCATCACGGGAATAAAAATATAAAGTTAATGAATATTTTTGTTTTATCAAGGGCTCTTCGGGTTTTAGGGATAGGATAACGCGAATGGGAAAATTGAAGAACATTTTTGCGACCAAGTGGGGAATCATCGGAGTGGGTGCCCTCATAGGTATTTTAGCCCCTCTTTTGCAAAAACTGGGAAATCCCGGCAACATGGGGATCTGTGTGGCGTGCTTTGAGCGGGATATCGCCGGTGCCGTCGGGATTCATCGGGCGGCCGTGGTCCAGTACATGCGGCCCGAGATCATCGGTTTCGTCCTCGGTTCTTTGATAGCCGCGTATCTGTTCAAGGAATTCAGGCCAAGGACAGGATCCGCTCCAATTGTCCGGTTCGTTCTTGGAGCCTTTGCGATGATTGGGGCCCTGGTCTTCCTGGGGTGTCCCTGGCGTGCCCTGCTCAGATTCGCCGGCGGCGACCTGAATGCTGTTCCGGGCATTCTGGGACTGATTTTCGGTATCTGGATCGGAACCCTCTTTCTGAAGGGCGGTTATAATCTGGGCCGGTCCGGGAAGACCCACACCGCGGTGGGATGGATGATGCCCCTGATCATGCTGGGATTCCTTGTGCTGATGTTGGTTTTTGCCCAGCAACCGGGAGAAGCAAAAAGTGGAGTTCTTTTTTACAGCCTCAAGGGCCCGGGCGCCATGCATGCCTCTCTGGCCATTTCCCTAATCGTCGGGCTTGCCGTGGGATTCCTTGCCCAGAGGAGCCGTTTTTGTACCATGGGCGCCTTTCGGGATCTGATCCTTTTTCGACAGATGCATCTTTTTTCCGGACTCCTGGCCCTTCTGGTCTTCGCTTTCCTGACCAACCTGATGGTCGGCCAATTTCATCCCGGTTTTATGAAACAACCTGTCGCCCATACGATGCATGTGTGGAATTTCGCCGGTATGGTGCTGGCAGGCTTGGCCTTCGCCCTGGCCGGCGGATGTCCGGGGCGACAACTTTTTTTGGCGGGTGAGGGCGATGGGGATGCCGCCGTCTTTGTCTTGGGCATGATCGTGGGCGCAGGCTTTTCCCACAACTTCGGACTGGCCAGTTCGCCAAAGGGCGTCGGCCCACACGGCATTGCCGCCGTCATCGTCGGGCTCCTGGTCTGTCTGTTCATCGGTTTTACCATGAGGAAGAAATGAAGGAAGGAGGAGCATGATGAGTACGACCGTCGATGCCAGAGGACTTTCCTGCCCTCAGCCGGTTCTGATGACCATGGATGAAATGAAAAAAGTCGGGAAGGGTGAAATCACAATCATGGTGGATACGGTGACATCCAGAGAGAATGTGAGTCGTGCCGCCGAAAGCCGGGGTTGGCAGGTCAGAGAGGTTCAGGAAGAAGGCGAGGGATTTCGCCTCACCATTGAAAAGGGTTGATTTTGAATATTCGCAACTGGTTCAAGGGAAAAGAAAAAAAAGAAGTCGGCATGGCTTCAAAATGGGATCGGGGCATCCTTGTCTTCGAGAATACGAGTGAAGTGATTCAAGCGGAAAACACCCTGAAGTCCCAAGGCTGGACCATCCGCGTCATGGGACCGCCCCCCGAGATTCGCACAGGGTGTGATTTGGTTATTGAGTTCCCTCTTATCGAAGGATTAAATATCCTGAGAACACTCGAAGCGGCCGGGGCATCCCCTCTTGAGGTGGTGCCGGTCAAAAGCCCCCTTCTGCAGCCCGTGGATCTTTTCCAGACCAAGGACTATGGTGACTTCCTGATGGTTCGCGCGGCCAATATGAAACTGACCATAGACAAGGAAAATCTTTGCATCGTCAATATCTCGGGAGGAGGTTGCCCGGATGTCCCCTATCTGGCAGGAGAAATGGTTGGAAAGACCCTGACGGAGGCCCCCAACCCACGGGACATCGGACATACCCTCTGCGGTTATGCCCTGCATCTGGCCTATGAGGAGGTCCTACGCCGATGCTCGCAATAGTTGGTACCGTGCCTGAACAACCCTTTCCTCTTGTGGAAGGCACCGTCTGTTTGAAGGATAATCACCTGACCATAGAGGGAAAACAGGTTGCCATCAATCGCGGCACCCCTGCCCTTGCGGCCGCCGCCGCCAAGTGCTGTGAGGTGTTGGGACTGCCGCGGCCCCACGCCTTTCTCGTTGGAGATATCGGGCTTGGCGACGGTAGCCGAAGACTCTATGAGTACCTTTCCCGGGAGCTTGGAAAACGCGCTTTTCGGGCGATGACTTTTCATTATCTTCAGCCGGATGTGGACTGGCACAACCGTGTGCTCTTTGCTGTTGAGGACATGGAAACCCGGCCGATTCTGATCGCCGATGCCGGGTTTATGTATGCATCAAAAATGAGTGGCCAGGCCCTGTCCTATGATCTTTTTACTCCCGATGTCGGTGAGCTGGCTTTTTTGGCCGATGAAGACGCACCTCACCCTTTTTATACCCGGGGATTCATCCTTCACGAGGAACAACAGGTCCCGGCATTGATCGCCCGCGCCTACCGTCACGAGAACGCGGCGCGCTGCCTGCTCGTCAAGGGACGACAGGACGTGATCGCTGATGCCTGGGGCGTTCATGACACCGTTGACGAATATTCGGAAGAGGCCCTGGAAGCCATCGGCGGCACTGGAGATACGTTAACCGGGATCGTAACGGCCCTTGTCGCCGCAGACCTGGAGATGATGGATGCCGCCGTTTTTGCCGCCCGGATCAACCGTCTTGCCGGATGTTACGCAAAACCCACCCCCGCCACCCAGGTCATGGATATCATTGATCAGATCCCGAGGGCCCTGGAGGAACTTTTTTTCAATCGGAAGGAAGCCGATGTCCGGCGGTGAAACCCCCAGGCGGTATGCTATTCATTCCGACATGACCCTGTTGGATGTGATCGCTCGTTTCAGGCAAACAGAAACCGTATTCAGACAGTATGACGAGAAGGCGGGGGTTTGCCTCTGCTGTGAGGCCCTTTTCGAGCCCCTCCGTGAGGCGGCCGAAAAATACGGCCTTGATCTGTCCCAACTCATCTCCGATCTTGAAGCCGAAATCCGAAAGAATGAAGGCGAAGGCTAGGCGGTAGACTTCATAGTCCTATTTGTGACACCCTTGTACAAAGGGAATCGGGCCCTAAAGCCATACACGACGTTTGCTTTTCATCCCCGTTTTTTGCTGCCATATCATCATGCCCCCGACGAAATGTGTCCCCGGGCTTTGCAAGGGAAATATCCCACCAGTCAAACAGCATTTATCTTTTCTGTCCCGTCGTTTCCTGAAATACATCTTCCCGAGACCGGTGCAGGCGCCATTTGGTGGTTGAAAAAAGACATTGATGCGGATATCTAAAGTAAGCGGGTGAAAAATCAGGACGGTTTCAGGGATGGGAGGGTTCCCATGCACCTATAAGAAAGCCTATTTAAAACTCGACTTCGATCGTAAAAAGGGGGTTTTTCGCATCATGCTTACCACGAGGGTCTGTGATATCCTGGGTATCCGTTATCCCATCCTTCTGGGGGGAATGGCCTGGATTACCGGATGGGAAATGGCAGCAGCGGTTTCCAAGGCCGGGGGTTTGGGCACCATCGCCGCCGCCACTATGGAACCCGAAGAGCTGGTTGAAAACATCACCAAAATCAGAGGAGCCACCTCCCGGCCGTTTGCCGTCAACATTCCCCTAAGGCTGCCTTCTTCCAAAAGGGCGGTTGAAATCGCCATCCAGGAGGAGGTCCCGGTCGTCGTGTCTTCGGCGGGTGACCCGGTGAAATACAGCGAGCGGTTCAAGAGTAAGGGCATCAAGAATTTTCAGGTCGCCTTTACCCTGGAAATGGTCAAAAGATGCGCGGATGCCGGAGTAGACGGCATCATCGCCATGGGGATGGAAGGTGGGGGCAACATCAGCCCTTCCGAGATCTCCACTCTCGTTCTCGTCCGGGAAGCGGTTGAGGTGACCGATCTTCCCATAGTGGCCGCAGGTGGCATTGCAGATGCCAGAGGGCTTGTTGCTGCCCTGGCCCTTGGGGCCGAAGGCATTCAGATGGGTACCCGCTTTCTTGCCACCCGGGAAGGAACGCTCCATGATAATTACAAAGAGGCCCTGCTCAAGGCAAAGGATACCGACACGACGGTTACCGGAAGAACCACCGGCCTACAGTTCAGGGTGCTGAAAAATCGGCTCGCGCAGAAGGTTCTTCAAATGGAAAAAGAGGGCAAAGACAGGGAGGAGATTGATTCCTTTACTATCGGCTCTCTCAAGAAGGCCGCGTTTTCCGGCGATGCCGAATGGGGGTCTCTGATGATGGGGCAGGTAGTAGGCTTCATAAAAGATATTCGCTCCGTTGAGGACCTTCTTGAAGAAATCATGCTGGAGGCGGAACGTGAAATTAATAGGCTCAAGCAATACGTCCGGTGACGTTTTACCGCTTTACATTTTTTTTCGGCGCCTTGGAGGGGAAAGGAGCATTCCGTGCCCACAATGAAAATCGCTGACCGGGACCTTTACTACGAGGATCATGGAGAAGGTGACGCTATCATGCTCCTCCACCATGGATTCGGCTGTACCAAGATCTGGAAGAATATTTACCCGGCTTTGCTCGAGGCGGGCTACCGAATCATCATGTATGACAGGAGAGGTTACGGCCGGTCTGAGAAGGATATCGATTTTCCGGATTTTTATATCAGCGATCAATTCCGTGCCGAGTGCGTGAAGGACCTGACCGTCTTGGTCGATCGGCTCGGCCTCAAAACTTTTCATATCATTGGTCAATGTGAAGGCGGCGTGGTTGCCGTGGATTATGCCTGCGCCTGCCCGGAAAAAGTCAAAACCATTACCATATCGAGCACCCAATGTTACGGTGATGTTCCCACGTCGGCACTGAACCGGGAGAAATTTCCCAAGGCCTTCAGGGAACTGGCGCCGGAACTCAGGGAAAAACTCATTGACTGGCACGGGGAAAAATACGCACAGCCCTTCTTTGATCAGTTCCGACTTTTTGGTGGGTCCTACGGGAAGGATTTCTTCGATCTGCGCCCGCAACTCGCCGCCATAACCTGCCCTTTTCTGATTCTTTACCCGGACAGGAGCGCCATCTTTGACGTGGAACAAGGCCTGGCCTTCTACCGTCACCTGTCGAAAGGTGAGCTGGCCGTTCTGCCGAAGTGCGGGCACAATACCTATGAGTATGAGCCAGAAGAATATGCCCGGCATGTCTTGAAATTCTTCAAGAGAAACGGCTTTTGATCAGATCTTCTCCAGATCCACCTGATCCTGAAAGTTTGCCAGGAGATCCCCTGCAAGGTTGTTGTAGTCCTCTTCGGAATTTATTTCCACGACGAGGTCACGCTCATCCAGAACCTTGAGAAAACCGTGTCGTTTGACCACCTCCACGACCTTCTTTACATCGGTGGTCACCCAGCCCTTCATGCGCATGACGAGTTCATCGCCCTTGAAGGGACGTTCGATGGTCAGATCGACCTGGCGGTGCTTGGCGTCCCATCCGATGACGGCGGGTTGGACGAGTGTCGGTGTGACGGGATCGTGCATGGCGGCACATCGTAACCAGAGTTTTGCTCGAATCATAATATTGTCTCCATTGAACGATAACTTCAGACAAAGGCTTTGAGGCACAGGACATTGTCCAGTAGAATAAAAAATTGTCTTGGTGCCATTTATTTGTCTGTGTCTATTCCTTTGTAAACTTCACCTTCGGCACCTCTTGTCGCTCCTTCGGTACTTCAAAGAAGTCGGCCTTTTCAAAGCCGAACATGCCGGCAATGATGTTGGTGGGGAACCGGCGGATTCTGATATTGTACAGTTTGACCGTCTCATTGTATCGGCGCCGTTCCACGGCAATCCGATTCTCGGTCCCGGCCAGTTCATCCTGAAGGCGGATGAAGTTGGTGTTGGCCTTCAGATCGGGATAACGCTCCACCACGAGCAGCAGGCGGGAGAGGGCGGAAGTGAGCTGGTTGTTGGCCTGGATTTTTTCGTTGACGTTGCCCGCGCCCCCCACCTTGGCTCGGGCCTCTGTCACGCCCATCAGGACTTCCTTTTCGTGGGCCGCGTACCCCTTGACGGTCTCCACATAGTTAGGTATCAGGTCATACCGGCGCTGGAGCTGGTTTTCCACCTGTGCCCAGGCCGCTTTGACCCCTTCGTCCAGGGTCACGAGGCTGTTATAGGTCCCTTTGAAATAGAATAAAGGGATAGCAATGATCAGAATCAAAATGACAAGAACAATCAGTCCTATCTTCAGTCCCTTACCCATATTATCCTCCTAAAGCGTCGACCGCTTTTGACAGTTTTCGCACTTCTTTTAAATATTTTGTGAAAAGGCCTCTCATCTCCTCGTCCGACGGTTTTGCCTTTTCCTCTCGGATGTCCAGCAGGCTTTCAAAGAGCCTGGCATCGATGTCAAAGGCCTCACAGGCCTGCCTCATTGTAAGACGGCGATCCCCTGTCGCTTCTTTTCCCTTCAGGAAGAGAAGCGCCTCAAAGACGGCCGCGAAGGCTCCGATGGATTGACCGATTAATTCCTTCAGCCCCCTGGCCTTACCGGCGGTCTCCAGATAGGCCTCCCGAAGGAGAAGCAGTTTGCCCTTGATCTCCCGCTCACACTGGAGTCTCACCCAGTTATGATCAAAGGAGAGTTCTTTGAGAAGGTCCATCCCATAGACCAGCACGTGATTCCCCTGAAAGTTGAAGTATTCGATGGGAAAGACGTCCGTCGAGGTCCGGATATAGGTCTCGGTAAGAAAAAGCGGCACGCCAACTTTTCGCTTGCGCCATTTTTCCACGAGTTTAAAGGCCCGGTCCAGGTGGTCGATCCCCTCTTCAGAGAGGACGATCATGAAGTTGATATCCGATTTTCCCGGGCGGTAGTTCTTTCCCGTAGCACTGCCGTAAAGGATGATGCTGACGAGATCGTCACCGAAGAAGCTTTTGCAGTCATCGGTGAAGTCCTGAAAGATCTCTTTGGGATCATTTGGTGCCTTGGCCATAGTTGCTCCCTAAGCTTTAAAATTTTTTTTGACAGGATAACAGGATGAACAGGATTTTTTTAAAGTTCAATTAAATATAATTTTTTGAAAGGGTAAGACAATGGGGAAGTCACTACCCTTTATTTCAAAAAGTTGAATTCATGCAAAACTCAAGAAATCCCTTACGCCAATTTTCTCAACTTACGTTTGACTTCAACCTTTTGTTCCCCAAAATTAAGGCAATGATTTTTTCCGTCAATTCCGCATGAATCACAAGCTCAGTTCCCTATAAACTAAGAGAAAAAAATCAATAAAATCCTGTAATTCTGTCAAATAATTCTCTCAACTAAATCCTGTCCATCCTGTTATCCCGTCAAGTATTTTTTTTATTAAATCCCGTTAATCCTGTCATCCTGGTAGATATTATTTTCTAATAAATCCCGTCTACCCTAGTAATCCCGTCAGGTATTTTCCCCTAATAAATTCCGTGCATCCTGTAATCCCGTCAAAATATTTCAGAAGCCGCCACCGGCGCCTCCACCTCCGCTCATGCCGCCGCCGAATCCTCCGAAACCGCCACCGAATCCACCGAAGCTACCGCCGAATCCTGAGCCGGTACTCCGGCCGCCGCCTCCCATGAGGAGAGGCAACAAGAGAAGCAGGGATCCTCCTCGCCTTCCGGATCCGAATCTGAAGAACACCAGCAGGAGGAGCAGCAGAGGCAAAAACGAGAGTTTTGATTTTTTCTTCTTCGGTGCCTTGACTCGCGCCTGACCCGTCAGTTGGATCCCGGCATCCTTGGCGATGGTCTGGGCCACGGCCGCAGCGCCGTATAGGAGTCCCTCCCCGAACTTGTTCTGTTTGAGATAGGGGGTCATATACCGGTCACGGATCTCGCCAACCAGGCCGTCAGGCAGGATGCCCTCCACCCCGTAACCCGTCTCGATCCGCATCTTTCGTTCCTTGACGGTCACAAAGACCAGGACGCCTTTGTCCTCACCCTTCTTTCCGATACCCCAGGCCTTATAGAGGCGGTTGGCATAATCGTTGTATTCCGCGCCGTCTATATCCGGCATGGTGACGACCACCACCGGGACCTCTGTTTTCTGAAGCAGCTCGGTGGTAAGGGCCACGAGTTTCTGTTCATGAGGGGCCGGGATCACATCGGCGAAATCGTTTACCAGGCCCCTGGGCTTGGGAATAGGCCGTTCGGCATAAGAGATTCCCATCCCCAGGAAAAAGACAAATGAGAGAAGGACGAACCGGACGCATTTTTTATGACAATTTTTCATGATCATATTTTTTTGAAGTTCCTGTAAAAAGGAATGAATGAGCCGCATCAAAGGTGCTATTCCAAGCCCACTGTATTTTATTATTCAAAAGATAGGGCTTCCGATTGAAAATTGCAACATATTCTAAAATACACCCCGTGTCACCATCGGTCGGTCATTTTCCTGCTCCTGAATGGCGCGATGCGCAGGCGGAACCGTTGAGATAGCTCCAGATTCAATTTCCATTTCCCCAATCTATTTGGGGACGATACCAATGACATACCGGAAATGCTGCTCCTTTGAATAACGGTAAGGACCACGGGGGCCATTCAAATATGGCTTTTTGATCAGGATTCGGGCTTTAAGGATAGCTTTCGATTTTATTAATTGGCGGGCAGTCAGGGAGTTAAGAGTTGTCCCGGAAGGCAAGACGGCACCCTACAAGTATGAAAAGCAGATGCCGGGTGCGGGGCTTGTTTTATGAAAGGAAATCTTGCCGGCGATAAGATCCGGCGGTCAATCCTCTTCCGTCAACCCCTGATTCAACATCTCCAGCATGACATCGACTTCCGTTGTGGGCCTGTGACACGCATGATTCATACACACATAGGCCGTGGCCTTTTTGTCGATCGGCCGATGATCTCGGACGAACGGGGCCATATCGTCGATTTCAGGAGTTGCCGAATCAGTCGGCCTGAAAATGCTTACCATGTTGGGGTGGAAGGATTTTCTCAATGTGTCCACCATGTCATTCGTTTCTTTCGATCCGGAAGGACCCGCGATCACCACTTCATGGGAAGGCCCTATCCCGAAATCCGCGGCGACCAGAAATTGGGTAAAGGCGGAAGGCATCTGCTTGATCTGTCCTGAAAAGGCACGGGCGATTTTTGCGGCCCGGTCTTCCAGATCGGATTCCCCGGTCATCCGTGCCAGCCTGAGAAGATTGAGCATCGCCACGCCGTTGCCTGATGGAATGGCCCCATCATAGGCCTCCTTGTTTCTTACGATCAGGCTCTCGGAGTCGTCGGCCGCAAAGAAGAGCCCGCCTTTTCCCTCGTCCCAGAAGTGCTTCAGCATGCGCCGATTGAGTTCGAGAGCCGTTTTCAGGTACCGGACTTGATAGGTGGCTTCGTAGAGTTCGATTAATCCCCAGATGAAAAAGGCATAGTCATCCAGGTGCCCTGGAATCCCGGCCCGCCCCTCCCGATAGCGATGAAGCAGGCGCCCGTCGGGCTTTCTCATTTGGTCAAGGATAAAGTCCGCGGCACGCCCTGCCGCCGCTGCCCAGGTGGAGTCCCCCAGAACCCGGGCCCCCTTTGCGAAGGCGGCAATCATCAAGCCGTTCCAATCCGTAAGAATCTTGTCGTCTTTGTGCGGATGAACCCGCCCCTCTCTCTCCTCAAAGAGTTTCCGCCCGGCCGAGCTGATGCGCTCTTCGAGGACCGCGACGGGCATATCCAGGTCAGCGGCCGTCTCTGAAAGCGATTTTCCCTGAAAGAGAATATTGGCCCCCGTATGCTTCCGCGAGGCCTCGTCAAGGAAATTGCCCTTTTCCTCTACGTTGAAGACCTTTGAAATGAGAAGGGCATCTTCTTTTCCGAGGATCTCTCTGATTTCTTCTTCCTTCCAGACGTAGAACTTCCCTTCCACACCTTCACTATCCGCATCTTCGGCGGAATAAAATCCTCCCTCCGGGGCGGTCATGTCCCGCAGGACATAGGTAAAAATTTTTTCGGCGGTTTGTTTGTGTCGTTCTCTTCCTGAGGCCTGGTAGGTCTCCAGATAGGCAAACGCCAGCATGGCCTGATCATAGAGCATTTTTTCGAAATGGGGCACGAGCCATTCCCTGTCGGTCGAATAGCGATGAAACCCGAACCCGACCTGATCACACAGACCGCCCTGCCGCATTTCCCGGAGAGATTTTTCAACCATTTCCAGGGCATCCTCACGGCCGGTTCGTTTCCAGTAGCGGAGAAGAAAAAGAAAGATGTGGGGAGAGGGAAACTTGGGGGCCTGGCCGAAACCGCCATAGACTTTATCGAAGCGTTTGGCGAGGTCCCCGTAAGCGCTATCGAGATCCGACATCCGGAGATCGCCAGCGGATGTCTCGCCATCCATGCCCTTGAGGGCGTCCACCACATTATCGGCCGATTCGAGGACGTCCTTTCGGCGTTTCTCCCAGACCTCCTTGATGCGGGGGATCAAGGCCGTCATGCCGGACTGACCGAAACGGTCTCCCTTGGGAATATAGGTCGCCGCGAAAAAGGGTTTTTTGTCCGGCGTCATCAGGATGGTCATAGGCCATCCGCCGCTTCCGGTCATCATTTGACAAACGGCCATATAGACATGGTCCAGATCCGGTCTCTCTTCCCTGTCCACTTTGATCGACACAAAGGCGTCGTTCATGAGCCCGGCCACCTCCGGATCCTCAAAAGACTCCTTTTCCATGACGTGGCACCAATGGCAAGTGGAGTATCCGATGGAAAGAAATATGGGCTTGTCTTCTTTTTCAGCCTTCTCAAAGGCTTCGTCCTCCCATGGATACCAGTCTACAGGATTATGGGCGTGTTGAAGCAGATAGGGACTCTTTTCATGGATGAGCCGATTGGGCCTCGCTTCGGTACCTGTCTTGTTATGCGATGAGGGCATCCCGGTCACCTCCTTGTTATGTCAGTGTGTACATAAACAATGATAATCATTTAACCGCTGTTGACAATCCCCGAGTTACGGGCGCGTTTTATCGTCTTTGTCCGGTCCTGGGACCATTCTTTTGTGAGGTTCCGCCGGGTGCGTTGCGGTCATACCCTTTCCCTATTCCGCTCAAGGTGCTTACCCTGAAAATTTCGGTTTGGGCTTCTGCCGGGAATTTTGTTTAAATCCGGTCTTTTTTTTCATAAAATACATACTTCACCCCATTTCCCATTCGACGCCGTTGAATTATCTTAGACTTCTGTGTGGGCTATTGATCTCCCTTATCATTTTAGGGAGTCAGGGTGTCACCCGGGTGCGAAATAATCGACCGTTCCCTAAATTTTTTTGCAATTTAAGCTTCTTGAGTTGGCCTAAAATGCTGCTTGGGAAAAAATAATATAAGGCGGAAAAATAATTAGCCACAGACGCACGCAGACTGACACGGACCCCAGTGAAATATGCTGCGCATTTCACAGGGCAGGCATTTCATCCGGCCGACTCCCGCGACAAGGCAAAACCTTTCACGGGACAGGATGGCCGAATGAAAGCGTCATCGCTTTGCGAAAAATACCTCATGCGTGAGTTTTCATTCAAAAGCGAGCACCTTTTGTTTTGCCATTGTCGGCAAAGCAAAAACTCTGAGTGTGTCTAGAGAGCGTGGCGAACCCCGCAAGCGGGACAAGCGCGAGGCTAAGAGCCCTTGCCCCATTGGGAGCAAGGCAAGCTTACCCCCTTCTAGGGGTCGGCCCAATACCGGGCTCTTTGAACTCGGATATTTATACTAAATAGACAAGGAGATATGCCGTGAGTAAAACAGAGGAAAATCTGCAGGAGGCCTTTGCCGGAGAATCTCAGGCCAACCGAAAGTATCTTGCCTTCGCGGACCAGGCTGAAAAGGAGGGTAAACCCCAGGTCGCCAAACTTTTCAGGGCGGCGGCCGCCGCCGAAACCGTCCATGCCCATTCCCATCTGCGGGCCTTGAAGGCCGTCAAGAACACCAGGGAAAACCTCAAAGAGGCCATTGCGGGTGAGACCCATGAGTTCAAGAGCATGTATCCCCGAATGATCGAGGAGGCCAAGGAGGAGGGGCATAAGATCGCTACGCGTGGCTTTACCTATGCCAACGCCGTCGAGGAGGTTCATGCAGGTCTTTACCGGAAGGCCCTCGACAATTTGGACGGCCTTGAAGAGGTGGATTACTATGTATGCTCCGTGTGCGGGTATACCTGCGAGATGGAGCCCCCTGAGAAATGCCCGGTCTGCGGAGCTTCTCCCAAGGCGTTTATGAAGATCGATTGACCATGATGCGGCATTAACCCTACTGTAACGTCAGCATCGGACGCCAAGGCTCTGCCTTGAAATCATTTATGAAATGAACTTCACCATGTAATCTTTTTAGTCATGCTCTCTCAACATGTGGTTCATTCCCGGTCATGGGACCTCTTTTCAAAAAAGAGGTACCCATGACCGGAATACTCATGCATCAATTTTAAAAAGAACTTGTTTTGTATTGTGGTTAAGATTTTGTTGGATCATATTATCCCTGAACCTTACAAGGAAGGTTAATATAATCAACAGGGCGAGGAAGGTGTGAAAATGACGAATCCCGAAGACATGTGGCAATGTCAGACAACAACTTGCGGCTATATCTATAACCCCGATAAGGGGGACAGAAAGGGTAAGATTCCGAAGGGTACCCGCTTCGAGGATCTGCCGGAGGACTGGAAGTGCCCGATCTGCGGAGCCGGAAAAAAGATGTTCCGTCCACTCGCCGGCCCGGGTTCGGTGGCCGAGGAAGGCGGCTGAAATCCCTTGACAGAGTCCATAGTTGGTATAATATTAGTAATTATTACTAATAAGGGGCTTGATCATCACTATGGACTCCGACAAAAAATACCGAATGACCTACCAGCGAAAGTTGATCCTTGACGAAGTCAGGAAGGACCTCAATCATCCTACCGCCGATGAGATTTATGAGAGGGTCAGAAAAAAGTTGCCTCACATCAGTATGGGGACGGTTTATCGTAACCTTGATGTCCTTACAACATTAGGACTCATCCGGAAACTCGAACCCGGCCGCCAGCAGATGCGTTTTGATAGCGAAACCTCTGAACACTATCACACCGTTTGCACCCGTTGCGGGAAAATTGAAGATGCAACCATTGAATCTTCGGATAATACCCTTGAACTCCTTGAAAGCGCCCTGGGGAAGCTGACCCGATATGGTATCTTCGGACATAAACTGGAATTTTTAGGTCTATGCAAGGAATGTATGGAACTCGAAAAAAAAGAGTCACAAAATAGCCACTCAAACATTTGCACGACGGAGGATAAAGATGAATGAGTTTAAAGGAAGCCAGACAGAGAAAAACCTACTAACCGCCTTTGCCGGTGAATCGCAGGCCAGGAATCGTTACACCTATTTTGCGAGTCAGGCAAAGAAAGACGGATATGTTCAGATTTCGGACATCTTTTTAGAAACCGCCAACCAGGAAAAGGAGCATGCCGAGAGATTTTTTAAATTTTTGGAGGGTGGAGAGGTCGAAGTCAAATGGAATTTCCCTGCGGGTGTCATTGGGACGACTCTCGATAATCTGAAGGCGGCCGCGGCCGGGGAGCATGAGGAGCACACTTCAATGTATCCCGGTTATGCCAAGGTGGCGAGAGAGGAAGGATTCGATGAGATCGCCGCTGTTTTAGATCACATCTCCGTAGCGGAGCGACAGCACGAAAAACGATATCTGGACCTGGCGGCGAATATTGAGGCGGGTCGTGTTTTCAAGCGGGATACCGAAGTCGTGTGGCGGTGTCGCAACTGTGGTTACCTTCACAAGGGAAAGGAGGCTCCCAATCTCTGTCCTGCCTGCGCCCATCCCCAGGCCCATTTCGAACTCCTGGGTGAGAATTGGTAGGAACGACTATCGTGCTTTTGTCAATGTTGATATGTTTAATGCTTTCGATGACGTATTCCATGTATTGTTCTTCACCACCCGTCACGCCGTTGCGTGACTTGAGACACAGAGAACACTGAGAGATGGCTCTTTTTCACTTACCCCTGAGAGGGGGGGTAAGTGAAAGTCTACAATGGCTTCGCCGCGGGTTTTAACGGCCCGCAGGGCCTGGTAACTTTTTACTTTCCGTCCTCTCAACGGAAAATAAAAAATGAATTCAGCTCTGTGTCCCCTGTGCCTCTGTGGTGAACCGATTATAGTTACGCATCGACATTATTTCGGGTGCTGATTATAGGACTTTTGTATTTGTGAGAATCCATACCGGATAAGCCCCAGATTTCTTTAGGTAAAGGAGAGAGGCCATGGAAGAACGCACCGGTTTAATCACCATGATGGGAAACCCTTTAACGCTCATCGGTCAGGAACCGACAGTCAAGGATAAGGCCCCCGATTTCGAGGTCCTGAATAATGATCTTTCGCCGGTCACATTGTCTTCCTTTCAGGGAAAAGTCCGCGTTATCTCTTCGGTGCCTTCTCTGGACACCCCCGTGTGCGACATGGAGACCCGAAGATTCAATGAGGAAGCCGGCAAATTGGGCGACGACGTCGTCATCCTGACGATCAGCATGGACCTGCCCTTTGCGCAAAAGCGCTGGTGCGGGGCGGCGGGGGTGGACAAGGTCATCACGCTCTCGGATCACCGTGACGCCGCTTTCGGCGAGGCATATGGCGTACTGATAAAAGAACTGCGTTTGCTTGCCAGGGCGGTTTTCGTGGTCGACAGTGCCGGCGTCCTGCAGTATGTCCAGCTGGTCAAAGAGGTCACGAAAGAGCCCGATTATGATGCCGTCCTGAACGCTGTAAAAAAAGTGGTCTAGAACAGGCACCCCACGTGGCCTAGTGAATGGGCTTGGCCCCTGGATGAAACCGGCCGGCCTATGTTTCGATAATCATTGTCTTCTATGAAAGTCAAATTCACACAAAATCAGGAGGAATTGAGATGGCAGAGAAACAAGAGGTTTATAAGTGTGAAAAATGTGGAAACATTGTTGAAGTGCTTCACGGCGGTGGGGGCGAGTTGGTCTGCTGCGGCGAGCCTATGAAACTCTTTGTAGAAAATACGGTGGATGCCGCCAAAGAGAAACATGTACCTTTTGTGGAAAAAACGGCGGATGGTTTCAAGGTGAAGGTGGGAAGCGTGGCCCATCCCATGGAAGAAAAGCACTATATCGAATGGATTGAAATCATAGCCGACGGAAAGGCTTACCGCCAGTTCCTGAATCCCGGTGATGCTCCCGAAGCGATATTCAAGATCGATGCGACTCAGATTACCGCCCGTGAATACTGCAGTATTCACGGACTTTGGAAAAAATAATCGCCGCCTTGAGCGTTAACCCCAAAGTTGCATAAACAACAGGTTGAAGAAGTGGATGGCGCCTGCGGGGTGGTACGGAATATCAAACTCATGGGGACGCATATGGCGGAATGGTCATGCTGGACCGGGAAAAGGGGTAAGGGACGTTGAGCCCAAAGTTGCAGCAATAGGGTTTGCGTTCTCTGCCCGGTCCCGGGACGGATGAGAGTCAAGAAAGGAGTTCTCCCATGTCTGAATGGAAATGCAGTAAGTGCGGTTACACCGTACAGGCCGATAAGCCTCCGGAGGAGTGCCCCTCGTGCAAGGAAAAGTGTGAGTTTGTCGATGTCTCCTGCTATATTCCTGATTGCGGGCAGACCGGAGGTGACCCGAGACTCAAATAATCCCTACTGCTGCAACGTTAGGGTAAACTCTGGTAGGAGGGGTGGACATGTCTGAAAAGAAGTATAGGGTGAGGGCGGAATGCCCGGCGTGTGCCTGCGGTTCCATCAGCCAGGTCAGTCCTGATGCCCTTCGGGAGAAGTTTATCGGGGACGAAGAAGAAATCGACGTCCTCTGTCCGCTTTGCGGAACCAAACACAAAGGAAAAGTGGAGGTCATAGACGAGTAGCAGGCCCCTGCTTGTCGTTGATCTCACCTATGGTTCAAAGCAAACAGGAGGAATAAATATGGGAAAGACTCTCGTCGTATTCTCGACAAGAAGCGGTGAAACTGAAAGCATTGCCAATCTGATTGCAGAGGGCATCCGATTTGAAGGGGCCGAAGCGGATGTGGTCAATATAAAAAAAATCAAGAGCGAGGCGGATCTCCAGGGTTATGAGGCCTATGCCTTTGGTTCTGCGACCTACCACGGGGAGATGATGCAGGCCATGAAGACCATGCTCTTCCTGGCGGAAAAGGCCAATCTCGAGGGAAAGGTCGGGGCGGCTTTCGGTGCCTTCGGTTGGAGTGGGGAGGCTCCGGGGCGTATCTACGACACCATGAAGAATATCTGCAGGATGGATATGGTTCGTGAGCCCTTGATGCTGAAATCGGCCCTTTTGCAAGGGGCCACGCAGATGGCACAGGGCTACGGGCGTGAAATTGCGAAAGAGATAAAGTGAACGCTTTAATAGACAGACCTCAAGCATAGGATACATGCGGGAACGCGTAGATTCGTTTCCCTTCTCTCCTGCTTTTGAATGTGCGGGGAGGGAATTTCCAACAACTCAATCAATGGGAGGAAGGAGGCTGAACCATGACGACACCCCAGCATTGCCCGGGTTTTGAACAGTTCAAGAACCTGAAATCATTTGTCTGTAATTGCCCGAACTGCGGGAAAGAAAAGGAGATCTTCTCGGACGAGTTTGAAAAAAAACATACCTGTTCCGGATGCGGTGAAGAAATTGACTTTACCAAGTGCACCTTTGAGGCAGGTGCATAAAGCGTTTTTTGCAGGGCTTTTCTTACGGTTCAAACAGGTTTGAATGTGCTATTGCCACGAAGGCATCCCTGTCAATCGACCGATATCATTAGGAGTACCCCTCAGGCGCGTTTATGAAGGAAAGAAGGTTCGATCTGTTTCTGAATAGGGGAACGTGGTCCCAGGGGATGCCTTCGCGGCCGATGTAAACCCTAAAGTTGCATAAAAAATATGACAAGGGATTGTCAAAGGCAATGATAGCAACACTTTTGGAAAGATCCATTTGTATTTCAGGAAGCAACTAATGGTGAATTCCAGTGATTACTAACAATTCTTCATGTTTTTTACCCTTCGGGAAAGCCGAGGATACCGCATCTCCCGCGTTATCGAGGGTTCGCGGTAGACTACTACAGCTTTACCCTCGATGCCTTGGATCTGCAGCATCTTCGACTTTTGCAACGTTTGGGTAAACCTCAAATTTGTCCTTGGAAGCCATGGTTTATTATGCTTTGCGTGGAGGTATGACGATGACCTTTGAATACGAAATTACAAAACATCCTGCGGGCGATTTCGAGCATCTCGTCTATTATTGTACCGATCAAGGGGAGTGCGACTTGAAGAATTTGCCGATGGACAGCCTAGTCGTTTTAAAAAATGCTCTTAATGACAGAGGCTCGCAGGGTTGGGAGCTGGTGCAGCTTGTTTTCGGAAAGGACGGCGTGGTCGCTTTTTGGAAGAGAGGCGTTTAATTTTTTAACCTTTATCAGTAATAGTTACTAATCTCCACGAAGGAGGTTGGGAGATCCATGAAGGGGGAGAATAAATGGAAAAAGAAAAGAAAATAAAAATTGAAAATAAGGGGTTGAACATAAAAGATGCCACCATCTGTGATGCTACAGCCCAGATGCTTCGAAAGGCAGAACAGGATGGGGTGGAAACCGCTTTCCACCGGGCAGCCGCCATGAAGGCCTGTCCCATCGGTGCGGATTCCGCCTGTTGCAAGCACTGCTCTATGGGCCCCTGTCGATTGAGTGCCAAAGATCCATATGGAAAGGTAGGGGTGTGCGGGGCAACCATCGATACAATCATGGCCAGAAATTTTGCCCGGATGGTCGCCAGTGGTGCAGCCGCCCATACGGATCATGGGATGAGCATGCTGGATATGTTCAGGGAAGTCGTCAACGGGAACATCAAGGATTACGGGATAAAGGATACCATCAAACTCCAGGAGGTTGCCCGGGAAATCGGCATCGAGGTAGACGGCCGGGAGACCAAAGACATCGCCATGGACCTCTACGAAGAACTGGCGCGCACCTATACCCAGGTAGAGGGAGAAATTCCCTTTGCCAAACGGGTGCCGGAAAAGACCCTGGAGACCTGGCGCAAGCATGGTGTGGTGCCCCGGGGCGCCATGAGAGAAATTATGGAACTCATGCATAGAACCCACATGGGTGTGGACCAGCACTATGAAAACATTACCAATCAGTGCACCAGGACGGCCCTGGGGGACGGTTGGGGTGGATCCATGGTGGCCACCGAGATCTCGGATATCATCTTCGGGACCCCGACGCCCGTGAGAGGTGAAGTCAACATGGGGTGCCTCAAAGAGGACGAGGTCAATGTCATTATCCACGGGCATGAGCCTAATCTTTTTGAGTCCATGCTGGATTCCGTCAACGACCCGTCCCTGATTCAGGCGGCCAAAGACGCCGGGGCAAAGGGCATCAATCTCGTGGGTATGTGCTGCTCAGGTACTGAAATGCTTTCTCGTCACGGTATTCCCCATGCCGGTAATTTTATGTCCACAGAAGCGATCTTGGTGACGGGCGCCGTAGATACCATGGGGGTGGATGTGCAGTGTATCAAGCAGGGGCTGGCTAAGGTGGCGGAATGCTACGGCACCAAACTTTTCACCACCAACCCCAGGTGCCGCATTGAAGGGGCGGAGCATATAGAATTCGAGGAGCATGAACCCAGGAAGTGCACGGATGCCATCGTTGAGATGGGCATTGTGAGATTCAAGAACCGCAAGCTGCCCATCGAGATTCCCCATATCAAAAATATGGGTATCCACGGTTTTTCTCATGAGTACGTGAATTATATGCTTGGCGGGACCTTCAGGTCTTCCTATACACCCCTTAATGACAATATTATCAATGGCAGGATTAGGGGGGTGGCCGGCGTCGTAGGGTGCACCAATCCACGGGTCAAGCAGGACTGGGTGCATGTGGAGATGGTCAAGGAACTCATCCGGAACGACGTCCTCGTGGTCCAGACCGGATGTTCCCAGATTTCTCTCGCAAAGGCGGGACTTTACACGCCTGAGGCCGCCCATCTTGCCGGGTCGGGCCTTCGTGAGGTCTGTGAGGCCGTGGGCATGCCGCCCGTCCTTGGACTGGGATCCTGCGTGGATAACAGCCGGATTCTCATCGCCTGCGCTGAAATGGTCAAAGCGGGAGGTCTGGGAGACAGTATTGCCGACCTGCCGGTGGCAGGCGCCGCTCCCGAGTGGATGAGTGAAAAGGCTATTTCTATCGGCCACTACTTTGTGGCATCGGGCGTCTTCACGGTTTTCGGTGTGACCTTCCCTATTATTGAGGAGACCAAATTTCACAAGCTGCTTTTCGAGGGGCTCGAGGAGATGGGTTTCGGCAAATGGGGATTCACCAGGGATCCCTACGATATGGCCCACATGATGATCGAACATATCGACAAGAAAAGAAAGACCCTCGGGATCGACAAGGCCAGGGACAGGGTCCTCATGGACATGTCGGATCGCCGTGCCATGGAAGCGGCCTAGGGCATGATCCGACGAACGGGATCTCTTTTTCCTTTTGAATCTCTTTGATCTCTTCAACGTGCCCGACTCTTTGCGTGAGGGAAACGCAGGTTTCCCTCACGCATCCCTTGCGGCGTTTTAAAAGGGGGCCACCTAAATCCACCGCCTAATTTTCATGTCGTGCCTGAAATCGGGACATTCAGGGCCAAGGGAAGGGTTGATTTGCTTATTGGAGTGAGATATCTTAGAAGACTGAGAACACGAAAATGAAACTGGGAGGTTACGATTATGGACAAGTATGTTTGCTCGGTTTGCGGTTACGTTTATGATCCAGCCAATGGAGACCCTGACAACGGCGTCAACGCCGGAACATCATTTGCCGATCTTCCGGACGACTGGACCTGCCCTGTTTGCGGGGCGGAGAAGGACCAGTTCGAAAAGGAAGAATAAAGATGAAGACATGGGTGATTTTCCTGAACTGGACAAAGAGCTGACCATTCTTAAGAGTGCCGTTGAAAACACGAATGAAGCCTTTGTCACGATCAATGAAAACCACAAGGTCCTGTTTTTCAACAGGGCCGCCGAAAAGGTTTTTGGCTACAGCCGGGACGAGGTGATCGGATACGACCTGGATGTGATCATGTCGCCCGGCTGCAGTCAGGACCATCGCCGTGCCGTTGAGGGTTACAGAAAAACCCGGGCGCTCCGGCGCACCGGCCATGGCACGGAAATCCTGGCCACCCGCAAGGGCGGGGAAACGTTTCCCGCCCATATCTCCTTTTCCGTCTCGGAGGTCCACGGGAAGCTCTACTTTACCGGGATTGTAAGGGACCTCACCGAGACCAAGGTCCTCCAGGAACGCATTCTAAAATCACAGCGCCTCTCTGACCTGGGGCAATTTGTCGCTGAAATTACACATGAAATCAAAAATCCGTTGATGATGATTGGCGGTTTTTCCTACCAACTCATTCAAAAGACCGAGGATCCACAGACCCTCAAGAAACTGCATATCATTACAAACGAGGTCGAAAGGCTTGAGACCCTGCTCAAGGAGCTGGGTGCGTTTTATCATTCCAAGCCCTTGTCCCTTGATAAGTTGGATATAAACGCCTTGCTTCGGGATGTCTATTTGCTTGTTAAAGATGATTGCAGGAAAAAGAAAATCCGTATTGAGAATCATCCGGCCGACCGGCCCCTGTTCGTGAACGGGGACAGGGCCAAACTGGAGCAGGTTTTCCTGAACTTGGTCAAGAATTCCATCGAATCCATTGAAGACGGAGGAGAGTTGACGATTCGATCCCGGTTGAAAGACAACCAGGTGATCATCACCGTGACGGATGATGGATGCGGTATTCCCGCCGATGATCGGGAGAAGATATTTTCTCCCTTCTATACCACCAAGAGTGAAGGGAGTGGACTGGGACTGAGCATTTCGAAACGAATCGTTGAAGACCATGAGGGCAGTACTTTCACCCTGAAGAGTGAAGAGGGCAGGGGAACTGAGTTTACGATTACCATGCCCCTGTTGCCGGATGGGATAATTTTGAAAGGAACATAATGCTTTTCAAAAATCGAACCGTAAGAAAAATCTAATGCCTTCAATAGGAGCAGACCTATGAAACCGATAGAGATTGCAAAAGACATATTCCAGGTGGGAGCCGTCGATTGGAACATCAGGGATTTTCACGGCTATTCCACCGAGCAGGGGAGCACCTACAATGCCTACCTCATCATGGATGAGAAGATCACCCTCATCGATACCGTAAGAAAAGGTTTTGAAGACGAGTTGATGGCTAATATCAGTGAAGTGGTGGATCCTAAGAAGATCGATGTCGTGATCAGTAACCATACGGAGATGGATCATTCCGGGAGTCTGCCGAGGGTGATGCACAGCATAGGGGAGAATAAACCCCTTTACTGCTCCCAGATGGGTTTCAAGGACCTTTCCCTTCATTTCCCCCGGAAATGGAACTATCATCCCGTAAAAAACGGCGAGACCCTGAGTATCGGGAAGAGGACGCTCACCTTCATGGAAACACGGATGCTTCACTGGCCGGACAGTATGTTTACCTACGTCAACGAAGACAGAATCCTGTTTTCAAGTGATGCCTTCGGTCAACATTATGCCGGTCCGGAACGGTTTGACGACGAGATCGGTGACGCGATCATGCCCCATGCCCGGAAGTATTTTGCCAATATTCTTCTTCTCTACGCCCCTCTCATCCTGAAACTGGTAGATAAAGTCAAAGAGAGCGGATTGGCCCTGGATATGGTTTGCCCGGATCACGGCATCATCTGGCGTCAGGACCCTTCGAAGATGATTAACGCCTATGTGGAATGGAGTACTCAGGCACCCAAGAGAAAGGCCGTCGTCGTCTATGATACCATGTGGCACAGTACGGAAACCATGGCCGGGACCATCGCACGCGCCCTCTCCCGGGAAGGCGTCCACGCAAAACCCTTCCACCTGAGGAGCTGCCACAGAAGCGACGTCATGACCGAGATTCTGGATGCCGGGGCCGTTATTGTCGGTTCCCCGACCCTGAATAACGGCCTTTTCCCGACTGTCAGCGATTTTTTGACTTACATGAAGGGACTCAAACCGAAGAATAAAATCGGTGCCGCTTTTGGATCGTACGGCTGGAGCGGTGAAGCCGTCAAAGGGGTCACCACGGAGCTGGAAGGGATGAATTTCAATATCGTTGATCCCGGTTTGAAAATACAATATGTTCCGACCTTCGAAGGTCTGGAGGCCTGCCGCACGCTGGCCCGCAAGATCGCCGCGGAACTACCCGGGTAGAATTTTGGAAAGACAACCGGAAAAAAAGAAGAAGTGCCCGGACTGCCTACAGTGCCAGGAATGCAGCAGAACCCGTTGTCGGGCGTGCAGGAAGACGGCCCCCCGGGCTGATGCATCCGGACTGGGCACGTGTTTTACCTATGGGCAGTATATGGCGTGGAAAAGGACTAGATCCTCATGAGTCGAGTGCCCGTCATCGATCTGAGCTCCTGTACCGATTGTGAGTCATGCCTTGAAATCTGCCCGGCTGTATTCAGGCGCAATTCGGAAACGGGTCTCATCGAAGTGGTTGATCTCCCCGACTATCCTGAAGAGGAAATCCGTGAAGCCATAGCCATATGCCCGGCGGATTGCATCACTTGGGAGGAATTTTGATTGAAATATGACGAAAGAATCCATGTTTGAAAGAGTGAAGGCTGCAAAAGAAAGACTAAAAGGACAGGCGCATGTCACGCCTATCATGACCTCGCGAACCCTTGACCGGCGGGTGGGTGCGGAAGTCTTTCTCAAGTGCGAGAATTTTCAGAGGATGGGGGCCTTCAAGTTTCGAGGCGCTTATAATGCCATGTCCCGGCTTACGGATGAAGAAAAACGGAACGGGGTCCTTACCTATTCTTCCGGCAACCACGCCCAGGCCGTTGCCCTTGTCGGACAACTTCTGGCTATTGCCACGACCGTGGTCATGCCCAAGGACGCGCCCGTGACCAAACGGGCCGCCACGGAGGAGTACGGCGCGACAGTCATCGAGTACGATCCCGATGAAACCACCCGTGAGGAACTCGCAAAATCCCTGGCAAAAGACCGTTCCTTTTCCCTTATCCCTCCCTACGATCACAGGGATATCGTCGCGGGTCAGGGAACGGCTGCCCTCGAATTCCTGGAGGAACTTGAAACCCTGGACATGCTCCTGGTTCCCTGCGGAGGCGGGGGATTGCTGAGCGGTTGCGCCATCGCCGCAAAAGGCCTGAATCCCGGGTGCCGGGTCATCGGCATCGAACCGGCACTCGCAGATGACGCGACCCGGTCCTTTCATACCAAAAGACTTCATACCATCAAGAATCCCCCGACCATCGCCGACGGCACACGAACCCCTTCTTTGGGCCAGGTGACCTTTCCCTTGGTGCTGGAGTACGTGGATGACATGAAAACCGTCACCGAGGAAGCCATCATCCAGGCCGTGCAATTCCTTTTTTACCGCATGAAGTTGGTGGTGGAGCCCTCCGGAGCCCTTGGCGTGGCCGCCCTGTTGAGTGGGGCGGTATCCTCCGGGGAGCGAGTCGGCGTCGTGCTGAGCGGGGGCAATGTCGATGCGGTTACGATGACGACCATCCTCAATGCTTGAGCCGGATCATCCGGCATGGGCGCACCCGTCGATCAATGTCAAAATAGATGCATTTGTGAAAAGTCTAATCTTCACCACGACACAAAGAGCACGAAGGGTTATGAAAATATTCGCTTTTAAGGGTACACCCCGAAAATCCGGGTATATGGAATCCCCGTCAAAGAAGCGCTGGACTGAGGCAAAAGGAACGTGATAGTCTGGCGATACTGGAAACAAGGTAATGGTTCAGGTCGGGTTCAGGCTCCAACCGTTTGGAATCTGAAACTCCAATTTACATCTCCTCTGTCGATTAACTGCACTGGGTGATACCCAAGCGCGATGCGGATTTTTTTGTATGGCGACCATCAAAGAGGCCACGAAAGAGGATATCCCTCTATTGACCCGTCTCATCCGGAGTTCCTTCCGGGATGTGGCTGAGAGGTTTCATTTTGAAGTCGCCTTTATGTTTATGGCATTGGACGCCGAGGCTCCACCTCGGCGTCATTTATGAAATGACCTTCCCAATGTGATTTTTGGGGTGTGCTCTCTCAACAAGTAAATCATTTTCAGTTTTAAAAAATGCAAATTCCGGTCATGGGGACCTCTTTTAAAAAACGAGGGGCCATCGGGAAGATCAACGTGACGGGGCAACGGCGGCGGCGATGAACCTCATCAGTCAACACTAAGCAAAGATTTGCGTGGAATTTTGGGAGGTGCACTTCGCCCGCCTTGGCGAAGATCTCGTGCGGTTTCCCGGGCAACGTATTTTCGTTTTTTAAAAGAGGTTCACATGACCTCCACACCCACGCCTCAATTTTCCTATATGGTGGGACTGATTTCGTTGAACCACATTTTCCATTAAGTTCATCAAGGGGGTGACATCGCCGGTTTCCCCAGAATATTTGGAGGACTTATGATCGAGGTCACGATTCCCGGATACGGGGAATTAAAACTCAAGTATCTTGTGTTGGATTACAATGGGACCCTTGCCGTGGACGGCGAACTGCTCCCGGGGGTGAATACCGCGCTGACGGATATGGCCACGGAGCTTGATATTCATGTCGTCACGGCGGATACCTTTGGTAAGGTTCGGTCCGCGATGGCGGGCATTCCCTGCAAGGTGACGGTTCTTCCCATAGAAAATCAAGATACGGGCAAACTTGAATATGTCAAAGGCCTCGGCGCAGAGCATACGGTGTGCATGGGAAACGGCCGGAACGACAAACTGATGCTCAAGGAGGCGGCACTCGGGGTCGCCGTCATTCTGGGTGAAGGCGCGTCCGCGGAGACATTGATGTCCGCCGATGTGGTTTGCAGCGATATCGTTTCGGCCCTGGAACTTCTGACAAACCCCCTTCGGTTGACGGCGACGTTGAGGTTTTAGCCGGGTTATTTGCTGTTAAAAACCTGGTCCGTAGGCCCAGGCCAGCGACAGTTGGCTATGCCGGAAAAATGATTTGGAGTCTTGAAATTCAAATAATATAAAACCCCTTAGGGGTTAGCCCAAAACCGGGCCCTCTGGACCCGGATTATTTACATTGAATGCCATGAAATTTTACGAGAAGATCACAAAGGCGCGGACCCTTTTGGAGCTGCCGGAAGAAGCCACGAGAAAGCAGATCAAGGCCAATTACAGAAGACTCATCAGAAAATGGCATCCGGATCGCTGCGAGGAGGACAGGTCGGTGTGCCATGAGAGAACAAGGGAAATTATTGAGGCCTTCAACCTCATTTCAAGCTATTGCGACAACTACAAGTACTCTTTTTCCGAAAAGGAAACCGGAAACTACCTTTCCCGGGAAGAGTGGTGGATGAAGCGTTTCGGGCAGGATCCTCTCTGGGGTAAGCCCGGGAAGTGATCCCCGACCTTCAGAAGCAACAACCGGATGACCCAACAATAGGGATGAGGTCTGACGAGGCGGTAGAATGACCCTCAAAACAAAATACGCCGGGTACTCCCCATAAAATCCGCAACGCCGGTAAGGTCCCTTTGATTATACTTTGCTGTTCTTCCCCCGCCTACGCCCATGATGACACGGAACTGCTTCCATGAATCTTCTTCGCGGGATGAAGGATGGGACCCTTGGCGCATGTCTGATGAACCTGGGGGTGCGGTCCCACGGAGAAAACCTTGGGCCGAGAGGGCACTAACTCATAGCATTCCCTAAAGTATACCAAACACAAATTCAAAAAATCCTGTTGATCCTGTTCATCCTGTCGAATAATGTTGTGGTCCCGGATTGGGATCTTCACGCAGGTTTCCGGAGGAACGCTGCCAGGATGATTCCCGCGACAACGGCCCCTGTGATGCCCACCGGCCAGAAAGCCCCGCCGATGCCATGAAGTTTTACAAAATCCACGGCCAGCCCGAGAACGGGTGCAGCAATCATGGTGGCCACAGATTTCGCCTGACTTTCAATAGAGAGCACCGTAGCCCCTTGAGTCTCTGTGGCAAAGGCATCGAATCGGCTGATAAGGATCGGTCTCCAGAAGTTCTGGATGAGATAAAGTCCGAGAAAACCTGCGACGGCCAACGTGTAAAATTCAAAAAAGAGGAGGGGCGCCAGGGCCGCGTATATCACGAGGACGATTTTCCATAGCAAGCGGGACCCCGGTTCTTCTCCCCCGCAGCAGGTCGTGATTTTGTGAGATTTCCTGCTGGCATAGGCCGAGGCCAGATAAAGCACAAGATAAACCGCCCCCACCAGAAGGGCGTTTCTTCGAATTTCCGACTGGTTCTTAAGCAGGGGAAGGGCAAGGGCCACACCCATAATCACGGGTTGAAGGTAATCCCCGGCCGCCTTGAAGATGCCCTCAAATCCCATCGATTCAAGCATAAGGCGACGCAGGGGTCGTATCGTCAATGTCCTGCGCAGGGTCTCCGCGAGGTGAGAAAGGATATCACCAAAGCTGATGCCTTTGACGGGTTGGCCCTCCAGTTCCCGGGGGTAGGTCATGAAATTCAGGAGGCCGAGCCCGTAAGGTATGATGGAATAAAAGAAAACTGTGCTGTAGTTGCCCTCTAACAGGACAAACATGGTGGCAAGGATGATGGAAAACGCGGAACCGAGCTTGGACCAGGAACGCGTATAACCGTAGACCCTGGTCTTTTCATCCAGGCGTCCCTGGAGTCTGAGCCAGGTAAAGATCATGGCCTTATGGGTTCCTGTTCTGAAGGCCTCCCCGACGGCAAAGAGGAACATGGCCGGAAACATCTGCCAGTATTGCCTGCTTAGACCAAAAAAGAGGAAGGCGGTCATGTAAGAAACAAAGGAAAGGATCATGCTTCTGCGCCGACCATGCAGGTCTGCAAAGGCGCCGCTCGGGATCTCCATGATATTGATGCAGAGTTCTCTGAATCCGACAAGGAAACCGATCTGTGTAAAGGAGAGTCCCTTTTCAAGAAAGAAAAGGATGATGAAAGGCTCGAAATACCGCTGGTTCTTCAGAAATCCGTAGAGAGAAAAGCGTGTCAGCATGATGTCGACTCGACAGGATATTTTCTCGCAGGTGTTTTTATCCTATTCTTCATGGCCCGCCTCATATCCCGAATGCCGGAGCGATCAAGACAATCCAGATCAAAAGAATCACACCCCCGGCGATCCCATTGCGAGGCCGTTTTTCCGCAAAAGTGGCCTCTGCCTTTAGCCTGTATTCATCCAGAACCTCCCCGGGTATCATCTCCATGACCAGCGCGATGCCCAGGGGAACCAGGATTATATTAACCAGAATATCACAAAGATGATCGTATTCCACCGGGTTTTTCAGGAACACCTGACGACCCGAAGGTTCAACAGTCATGACGTAATTTTTTGGTGGTTTACGGGTCAGGCTTCTTTAAAGAGAGGGGAAAAAAGGCAGGGCCCCCACGACCCTGCCTTTTTCAAGGTAAGCTAATTGTTATCTTTCCAACGGTGCCACTTATGAGGTTAGGTTGATAGTTACCTTCTGGACGCGATTTTAGCCAACAATGATTATTTGTTTAGAGGTTCACTTCCTAGGGGCCCACTCCCCTTTGGAGCTGGATCCTTTGGGAATTATCGGGGGCGCCAACCTCCGATAATTCCCATGCCAAACATACTATGTGAAATGCGGATTATAATGCGTTGACTTCTATCTTCACGATTTTCATTGTTTTGTCCATGGGGAGAAGACCTTATTTTCATGTGAAAAATTCCCGTATTTTGGGGGTTTTTCCCCGTGCTCAGCATTCACGGCCTATGATGAGACGATTCCTTCAAGGGATGATACTTCCGGGACTCATGGTTTTTCCTCATTGTTTTCCTTGTACCGTCCCATTATAATCTGTTTTTTGACTTTTTACGAGACGGTTGACGTGCGTCTCAGTAAGAGAGATTAGGAGGCCGAACATGGAGAAGAAGGTCCACATCATTGAAGCGGATCTTACCAAACTGGAAGTGGATGCCATCGTCAATGCCGCGAACAATTCCCTCCTGGGAGGAGGCGGTGTGGACGGCGCTATCCACCGGGCGGCCGGCCCCGAACTCCTGGCCGAGACCCGGACCATCGGAGGGTGCCCCACAGGTGAAGCAAGGATCAGTAAAGGGTACCGGCTTCCCGCGAAGTGGGTCATTCACACGGTTGGCCCCATTTGGAGGGGAGGTCAAAAGAACGAGGACAATCTTCTGGCCGATTGCTACCGAAACAGCCTGAAGGCGGCTCATGAACTGGGCCTAAAGAGCATTGCCTTTCCCTCCATCAGCACCGGTGCCTACGGATTCCCCCTGGAAAGGGCCACGAAAATCGCCCTGAAAGAAACCAGGAAGTTTCTCGAAATCCACGAGAGTCCGGAGGTGACCTTTGTTTGCTTCGGTGAGAAGGCTTTTCGAACCTATCAGGAAGTCTTTGAACGGATTTTCTGAGGATGGGACGCAAAATTTTTTACCCGTTCCCATTTTTGACCCAAATAACAATTTCCGGCGGTCATATCCCGATCAAGAGGGCAAGCAGGAAGGCATAAGCCATGAATCCTTCACTATTAGGGGTCACGATAGAGGCCTAGGTTTCGTCCTTCAAAAAATAGGTGTGATATTCCTCTTGGGTAAGGTAGTTCTTGAGCAGTTTCCCGAGCAGATCAAACAGGATTCCCTTTCCGGATAGGTGCGTGCTAGAAGCCCAAGGCTTCGTTGATCAGGACCACGGAAACGTCGGTCATCATCGGTTTTCGGTGGAGAATCGCAGTCACCCGGCAGATTCTCTGGGGTGAGTTACAATCCGTGCAGATTCCCGTCCGGGCACAGGGCGTGTCGATACTGAGGCTCTTGGCCCGCATGGGACCCGCCACTTCCCAAATCCTCCTCAGGGCGGAATCCAGGTCGTGACGAACCTTATTCATCCCTGCCACGATGACGACCTTCTTGGGGCCGAAGGTCATGGCATTGGTGCGATTGCCTACACCGTCCATATTCACGATTTCACCGGTGGCGGAGACCGCATTGGCACTGCAAAAAAAACAGTCGCAACGGCCCTGATCCAGCCGCAGAGCGAGATCCTCCTCCCTGGTCAGCCCTTCCTGCCAGTGATCGAATACCCGTTTTCCCTTTCCCTTGAGCGCTTCGATCACGTTGATGACCCGTGTGGAGTGGGATCCGGCAAAACCGAAGGTCTCATAGGCCGATACCATTTCAAGGATCAACTCCCGGGCGTTGTCGATCGTTTCTGCGAAATGGGCGTCAAATCCATGTTTTTTCAGTGCCTCGACCGTCTTTTGACCCAGTCTTTCCCACAACCATTTTTGATAGGTGTTGTCCATTATTCTTTCTCCTCCAGTCCCTGATTACCATCAAGGCATCATCTGTCCCGCGCTTCGCGGGATCTACGATGCGGCGCCCCCGCCGTAGCGGGATTTCGCAAGCTCAACTTGCAGACATCTGATACCTTGCTGGCGATCAGGAAGGCCTCTAACTATCTGAATTTATAACATAGTACAGTATCTAAAATGAAATTTATTCGGCTTTGCCAGAATGCCCTGTCCCGCTGAAAGCAGGATAGTGAAGAGAACATGCCTTCCCCTGCTTGGAGCGACAAATTTTATTTTGGACAAGAGTGAACATGGTGTGCCAATTATCCAATGGATTTAGGCTGACCCGGCTCTGACCTTGATCAGTTCGGCCACAATGCTGACTGCGATTTCGGCGGGGGTTTCCGCCCCGATATCAAGCCCTATGGGGGCATGCACCCGTTTTATTTCCTCCTCGCCGGCCCCTTCTTCAAGCAGTTTTTCATAGATGATTGCGATCTTACGCCGGCTGCCGATCATCCCGATATAGGTCGCGTCGGTTTTGAGACATTGCTGAAGCACTGTTTTGTCATGAAGGTGTCCCCGGGTGACGATCACCAGATAGGAGTCTTCCCTCACATCCAGAAGGTCGACAACCCCGTCAAAGGGCAGGCACCGGGTCTCAGCTGTCCCCGGAAAAAGGCCAGGGTCGGCAAACGCCTCGCGATCGTCGATGACGACCACTTTGAATCCTATGCCGGCAGCCAGTGGGACGATTTTCTGGGAGACATGCCCGCCTCCGAAAATATAGAGCATGGGCTCGAACACAACGGTTTCAAGAAAAACTTCTAGCGGTCGGCCCGTCTTGTCCTTGAAAATATCGATCTCCGGCTTTCTCATCCTCAGGAGTGACGGGACCGCTTCAGCACAATGCTTCCCGATCTCCTCGAACCCGGAAAAGGAACCCGTCTCTCGGCCGTCGGGCTCAAGAAGCAGTCTCGACACCCCCCTTTCGGTCCATCCCTTTTCATCGATAAGCGTCACCAGGACCCCGCGGCCGCCTCCCTGGCTGATGAAGGCGGCCCGTTTAAAAATCTCGATAAGCTCCCGGTTTTCCGGGAAAAGGGGTTCAAAAAAGACTTCCGCATCACCGCCACAGATCATCTCGGTCTCTGCCACGTCCTTTCCCCGGAACACAAAGGGGATGCGTGACGGCTTGCGTGTCTTGAAAATCCTTTGGCCCTCCTTTTGGACCCGGGCCTCCAAGATTCCTCCGCCTATGGTTCCTTCCAGAGAACCCTCCTCCAGAATCAGGCATTGGGTCCCGACCCCCCGGGGAGCGGATCCGGTTAAACGGATAAGGGTTGCCAGGACCAATGGGCACCCCTCTTCCAGGAGTTCAACGATTCTTGGGTAAATGTCCTCCATCTTTCTCCTCAACTATAATGACCGGTCTTGACGGAGCCGATCACAACCTTGGATATCCTTCCTGATGCCTCCTGAAGAATCATTCGTGCCAACCTCTCAGCCGCGCTATAGTCGGAAAGCAGGTCGCTTTTATTGAGAAAAACAATCCTCTTGGCCTTATCGGGCGCCCCCTTGAAGAGGCCCCGGGGATGGGAAATGAGCCCGGTCAGAATCGAAGATGAAAGCCTTCCGCCGGCATCGCACCCGGTGATTCCTCTGAAGAGATCCTCCCTGAAAACCGTTTTCGGGGAGAGAGACCGCCCCAGGGCCTCGAGGCCCATCAGGGCCACCACCGTTGTCACGGACGCGGGGATAACGGGCTCATGGTCGGCATGAGCCTTGATGGGGTGTCCCGCAGCGCCGTCGGCCTCCACGATTAGATAATCTATGCCCTCTTCCCGGAAGAGTGCATCCGCAAGGGAAGGATCGATGCCCTGTACCTTCCCCGAAGCAAGGAGGCTTTCTGCCAGAAAGACATGCCCTCCAGTCCGGAGGCCTTCTCTCAGATTTTCTTTCCAGGAGGCGTCAGACCGAACAAAGACGACACAGGGTGATGATCGGGCCTCGTGGTGCCACAGTTTTGTCGTTGTGGTGGTCACGACCCTTTTCCCCGATTCCCGGCCGATCTTCGCCAGTGCCGACATCAGGGTCGTTTTTCCCCCTCCACCCACGAGCGCCAGATGTTCTTTAGGACCAAGGGCCAGGGCGGTTTTCAGTTCAGTCCTATTCGATGGCATGGTAACCTTGTATGCGTGTAACTTTTTGAAAAGAGATTGTCATGACCAGTCCACCTCTGAATGCGTCTCAAAAAGATAAACTTATACGATAATTTCAATGTCCAGGCCGAGGATGCCTCCGGCAACCGACTATCTTTTCCTCAGGACCCTGGTATCCCCAACCCTCACGGTAATCTGTTCACGGTCGAAGTACTCCAGAAGCGGAATGGTGTATTTCCTCGAAGCGTTGGTCATGTCCTTGAATTTCGGCGTATCGATTTCTCCGTTTTCCTTGAGGAAGGTCGTGAGTCTTTCTTTGAGGTCCTCGATGATCCTGCGATGAAAATAGAGGTCTTCCTTGACCTTGATCAGCGCACCGTCCTTGACCATGACCTCGAGGACATCAATCGCAACGGTTCCCGAATACTTATCCTTCAGGTCCTTGAAGTAGGGGGGTTGGAGCCCGGCATTCAGGTACTTCTTCTCGATTTCCTCTCTCACCTTTTCCTGATCCTCGGCAAGGGTCACCTTGTGTTCCTTCAACCGCACAACCTCTTTTTCCTGTACGATGACGTCCTCGTGGATCAGGTGGTTTATCAGGTAGTTGAAGAGCTTCTGATTGCGCGATCCGGTGGTCCTCGAACGAAGCTCTTCGGTGAGGAGGCCGATTTTCAGAGGGAAATCCCGGTGATAGTCCTTTAGGGTTGTCAAGGCTTCCTTTCTTGCCTTGTCCAAGAAATCGGCGTGGATCAGCATGCCCTTTTCCTTGTCATACTGGACAACGCGTTTTTGGGCCATCAAGGACTTCAGGATATCATCCAGCTTCTTCTTTCTCGCATTGGTGAGGAAGGGCAGGGCCTTCAGTTCCAGACCCTGAAAGCGACCGGCACGCACGAACTGTTCGGCGACCTCGTCCAGTTCTCCCTCGCTCAAGGTCTTCAATTCGTTGAGGACGGGTTCTGAAAAACGTTTTTTCTTGAGAGGAAGGGCATTGAGGATCAGCCCGCCTCCAATGGCCCGCACCGGGGAGTAACTTCTCAGAACGAACCGGTCATGGGCCAGGACCGTGGTGGGTTCGTCCAATCTGATCTGGGCAAAACAGCTTTCTCCCGGCTTCAGTTCATCTCTGTCAAGGAGGACAACGGTTGAAATGATTTCGGAGGTCCCGGTATGGAATCTCGCTTTGGCCCTGTTTTTCAGCTTTCGCGGAGCGCTCGGCAGGAGATCGAGCAAGACATCCGCCATATACGTGTTTCTCAGGGAATCCTTCGCGGCGATGATGTCCCCTCTTTTTGTCTCCACCTTTTCAATGCCCTGAAGGTTGACGGCCGTCCTGAGTCCCGCCTTGACCCGGTCGACCTCCTTGTTGTGGACCTGGATTCCCCGGATGCGTGACGTGATGCCATGGGGGTATATGGTCACCTCGTCGCCGGTGTGAATCTCCCCGGAAATGGAGGTGCCCGTGACCACCGTGCCGAATCCCTTCATCGTAAAGACGCGGTCGATGGGAAGCCTGAAAAAACTCCCCGAGTCCCTCTCCGGGATATCTTTCACCATGCCATCGAGAACTTCCAGGAGTTCGGGAATCCCGTCACCCGTCACCCCGGAGACCTCCACCACGGGCGCATCGGCCAGAAAGGTCCCGGAAAGATACTCGGATACATCCTCCTTGACCAGTTCCAGCCAGTCGGGTTCCACCATGTCGATCTTGGTCAGGACGACCAGGCCGTGTTGGATGCCCAGAAGTTGGCAGATCTCCAGGTGTTCCCGGGTCTGGGGCATCACCCCTTCGTCAGCCGCGATAATGAGGGCGACAAGGTCGATTCCCGTGGCCCCGGCCACCATGTTTTTGACGAATTTCTCGTGACCCGGTACGTCGACAATGCCGAGCAGTTGCCCGCCCGGCAGTTGCAGGTAGGCAAAGCCCAGCTCGATGGTGATGCCCCGTTCCTTTTCTTCCTTGAGACGGTCCGTATCGATGCCTGTGAGGGCCCGGATCAGGGTGGTCTTACCATGGTCGATGTGGCCTGCAGTTCCCAGAATGACTTGTTTCATAATATGGATACCTGATAATTGGATGGGTCGTCATTGTGCGGTGTAATCCTATTGAAAATAGAGGGAATCATGAGGCCTGTCAAGCGGATAACGGATCGTGTCGTCTAACGGTCATTCCTGCAGTCGGGGTTCCCCGGCCCGTCACGTCGTTTGTTTTCTATGAAGATTTTTGTTGACCTGCCAATGGAATTTTGTTAGACAAACGCCTCTGTTTACTGTAGACTTCGTATTTTAGTTGTTCCCCGGTAGCTCAATTGGTAGAGTCCCGCCTGCAGCGGGATTAACCACTTGGCTTTCGGATTAAATTCCCCGGTAGCTCAGTTGGTAGAGCGGGTGGCTGTTAACCACCTTGTCGGCAGTTCGAGTCTGTCCCGGGGAGCCAGAAATCAATCCACCTTTTTCGGCGGTTCGCATTTAACGTAAAACCCCGAGGGATGATTCCTTCGGGGTTTTGTTGTTTCTGACTTATCCTGGACCTCTTACGTTGGATCTACGGACAGCGGAAACGGCCGTGAACAAGTGAAAATTCCGAACAGCAACGTAGACAAAGCATCATTTATGCATAAATTTCATGGATCGGAAATGGAACCGTTTCTTTTTTCGTCCATTCAGACTATGCTAAAAGGAAATGTCCACTTGGCCATTCACTCAAATCAGGAAGGAATGATATGAGCAAATCACCGGAAACGGCAAACTTGGCCGTGTTCTGCGATTTTGAAAACATCGCCCTTGGCGTGAGGGACTCTCGTTACGCCCAGTTCGACATCAGCAAGGTCCTCGAACGCCTTTTGCTCAAGGGCAGTATCGTTGTCAAAAAGGCTTATTGCGACTGGGAACGGTACAAGGAGTTCAAGGCGGCCATGCATGAGGCGGCCTTCGAACTCATCGAAATCCCCCATGTCCGCCAGTCGGGTAAAAATTCCGCAGACATACGCATGGTGGTGGATGCCCTGGACCTTTGCTACACCAAATCCCACGTGGACACATTTGTTATCGTCAGCGGTGATTCCGATTTTTCACCCCTGGTCAGCAAGCTGCGTGAGAACAACAAGAACGTCATCGGCGTTGGGGTGAAGAATTCCACGTCCGATCTTCTGATCGCCAATTGTGACGAGTTCATCTACTATGACAATCTGGTCACCGAGAAAAAAAAGGCCCCGAAAACAACCCGCAAATCGTCGGGAAAGGGTTCAAAAGCGCCTGATGCAAAAGTAAAGAAGGACAAGGATTCGGAAACGCTCATTCAGGAGGCACTGGACCTGGTGATGGAAACCCTGGAAGCCCTGGCGGAAGAACGGGGTTCCGAGGACAAGATCTGGGGGTCCATGGTCAAGCAGACCTTGAAGCGTCGCCGCCCCGGCTTCAACGAGTCCTACTACGGATTTCGCTCCTTCAAGCGCCTGCTCGACGAGGCGGCCGGCCGCGGCCTCATGGAGCTGGAGCCGGATGAAAAATCCGGCGGCTACATCATTCGCAGCTTCCATACCGAGGATTGATCTTGAAAAGACCCCACCGCTCCTCTGGACGCGCCAACGAGATTTATCGCCCGTTCGTTCAAACGGCCTTGGAAAGAAAAACCCGCCTTCGGTGTTCGGGTCGGCCGCACGTCCGGGCATGAGCGTTGGGGCCGTCAGCCTTGCCGTTCAAACGGCCTTGGAAAGAAAAACCCGCCTTCGGTGTTCGGGTCGGCCGCACGTCCGGGCATGAGCGTTGGGGCCGTCAGCCTTGCCGTTCAGTCAATTCCGCTACAAATTTTCAATATCCATTAAAATATACCAGTTGAAATCCGGCTTGACATCGAACTTTCTTATCGTATGATATATCATCTGACAAGTCGTATTTTATACACATTGATTCGCTCAGGTCTCTTGCGGATCTGAAAGGAGATAGGCATTGAAAAGTCAGACAGAAATTTCTCGATTGATCCGTGAGCTTCGGGAGCGAACGGGCCTTACCCAGGAGAAATTCGCGGCCAGGCTCGGCGTCACCTTTCCGACCATCAACCGCTGGGAGAACGGTCGTGCCAGGCCGTCGCCCCTGGCCATGCAGAAGATAGATGAACTGCTGCGGAGTATGGGCGATAACGGCACTGACTTGTTGAAACGGTATCTTGAAACCAAAGATATTGGGGTGATCCCTTGATCAAGCTGACGGACCAAAGAATTGCAGTAAGTATTACCCTACTTTGAGCAAAAAAGATTCGCATCTATTGGCATAATGAAAAAATCCGAACCGGCAAAATTAAATTGGGCACCCGTATTACACGAGTAAAGAGGACACTATTATGATAACCCTCATAGAGGCAAAAAATTACCGTTGCCTGCATTATGTTTGTCAACACCTTGAACCCTTTCATGTTCTGGTAGGTCCGAATGCCAGTGGCAAAACCACTTTTCTTGATGTGATCGCATTTCTCGGAGACCTGGTGTCAAACGGACCCCTAACGGCAATCAGTAATAGAACCAGTAATTTTCATGATTTACTTTGGTGGAGAGCTGGCAATGGTTTTGAACTGGCCGTTGAAGCGGCAATTCCGGAAAATTTGAGGTCTCTGCTTCGTGACGCACACAGCGAAACGGTTCGCTATGAAATCGCCTTGCAATTCGATGAAAAAAGCCAGGAGATTCTCATTCGGACAGAAAAGGTTTTGTTGAAGGTGCCTGATCCAAAGCCAACGATTCGCCAGCGTTCTCTTTTTCCCGATTCTATCGAACCCCCTGATACGATCATTTCGCCGACGCGGTCGAAGGGTACGACCGTTGCGGTGAATAAAGTACCGAATGGCAATGACAATTTTTATTCAGAGGTTTATCGGGAAAAGGGCAAGGGTTGGGCGCCTTCATTCAAGCTTGGACCTCATAAATCGGCTCTGGCGAATTTGCCTGCGGATGAGGCGAATTTTCCGGTGACCTCTTGGCTGAAAAACTTATTAACCGAAAATGTTACCCAATTGATGCTTAACAGCTTACTGACTCGGCAAGCGAGTGCACCAGGACAGGGGCGCAATTTCAAAGCCGACGGTTCGAATTTGCCATGGATAGTCGATCATTTAAAAAATAATATTGATCCGGATCGATTCGAGCAATGGTTATCTCATTTGAGAACAGCCCTGCCGGATTTGGAAAATATACGCACTGTGGAAAGGCCCGATGACCGGCACCGCTATTTGGTGCTGGAGTATGCTGGCGGACTTAGCGTACCGTCCTGGATGGCTTCCGATGGCACGCTCCGGCTAATGGCCCTGACTATCCTGGCATATCTCCCCGGCTTTTCAGGCATCTATCTCATTGAGGAACCGGAAAACGGCATCCATCCCAGGGCTGTCGATACCCTGTTTCAATCACTTTCCTCGGTGTATGAAGCACAGATCCTTGTGGCAACCCACTCACCTGTTGTCCTCAGTCTGGTAGAGGCCGAAAAAGTCTTGTGTTTTGCAAAGACGGGTGACGGAGCGGTCGATATCGTTAAAGGTGATGAACATCCCGCCTTAAGGGATTGGAGAGGAGAAACCAACTTAGGCGTGTTGTTTGCGGGCGGGGTTCTGGGATGAGCGATCGTGCTATCGAATCAGACTTGGTCGTTCTCACGGCAGACAAGAACATGAAGTTTGCGATTCAAGGGTTGCTCAACCGACCGGAGTCCTTGGGTATCCGTCCGGTTTCTTCAGTCTTTTATATCCATCCGGAGAGTGATCCGGGTTGCTTACTCCGTGCCGACGTATTCCTGCGACCCTTTATCAACCGCTTTGCCCGCACCATCGTCATGTTTGACCGCGAAGGGTGCGGAAGAGAGAAACACACTAGAGAAAATTTGGAAGAAGAGGTCGCTTCGAGCCTATCACGATCCGGCTGGGGAGACCGGGCATCCGTAATCGTTATTGACCCTGAACTGGAAAATTGGGTCTTCAGCGATTCTCCTGAAGTTGATATCGCAATCGGCTGGGCGGGCAGAAACCCGTCCCTTCGGTCCTGGCTGGAAGTTCAAGGTTTTCTCATGGCGGGCCAGGTAAAACCACCCCGCCCCAAAGAAGCGATGGAGGCTGCGCTTCGCCATGTGCGAAGGCCGAGGTCCTCTTCAATTTATGCCCAATTGGCTGATCGCGTTGGTCTTGGCCGTTGTACGGACCGCGCCTTTCTCAAGTTGAAAAAAAGGCTTCGATCATGGTTCCCTGCTTAAAAAGTCAAGCAGGTTCCGCCGGATTGGCCCTGCCAGGGGAGGCCATTGGCAACTCGCCTTGAGCAAGAAGGAGCTAGCCCGGGAGCTGGGCGTAAACTATGCAACCGTCAATTGCCGGGAAAACGGGGCTATCCAAGCCGTCGCCGCTGGCGGATGAAGAAGATCGAAGATTTGCTCCGCGACTTGGGCGAAAAGGACCGAGACCGCCCTCTTCCTCGTCTCTTAAACGGTGAAGTTGTGGTATAAGAGAACAGAAGCCGGAATGATAACTGAAATACACCCAAAGAGGTGATGCCATGGCAACGGCCGACCAGATAAAAGTCTTGATCCGGTCCCATCTTAGCATGAATTCGGGGCAGTTTTACTCTTCCGCTTTACAGATTGCGGCCCATGAGGCCCGGCAGGGTCATACTGGTCTTGCCAACGACATCCGGGAGATGGTGGACCGGGCCAAAAAAAAGCCGGCGGTGAACAATGTCATCGCATTTCCCCAGGTGCTGGCCGGGCTTATCCTGACCGAGCAACCGGTCCGCCCCCTGGCATCTCTGGTGGTGGATGACGCCTTAAAAGGGCGCATCGATCGAGTGATCCTGGAGTTCCGCCAGCAGCACAAGCTCAAAAAGCACGGCCTGCACCACCGCCGCAAGTTGCTGCTCTCGGGTGAGCCAGGTACGGGCAAGACCATGACGGCCCAGGTGCTGGCCGCCGAACTCAAACAGCCATTGCACATCATTCAGATGGATCGACTGGTCACCAAATTCATGGGCGAAACCGGTGCCAAACTGCGCCAGATCTTCGAGCGCATGCGTTCCATGCCTGGTGTGTACCTATTCGACGAGTTCGACGCTATCGGCGGGGAGCGCGACCTGGGTAACGATGTGGGTGAAATGCGCCGGGTGCTCAATGCGTTTTTGCAATTCATCGAGAACGACACCTTGGACAACCTGATCATCGCCGCCACCAACAACCCTCGCCTGCTGGATCGCGCGCTGTTCCGGCGTTTTGACGACGTGTTGCACTACTCCCTGCCGGACGGGGAGAGTCGCAAGCGACTGATCGCCAACCTGCTGGGCACCTTTCGAAGTCCGCAATTTCCCCTGGACAAGGCGGCCCAAGCGGGCCAGGGGCTCAGCCATTCCGAAATCGATCGTGCCTGCCGGGACGCCATCAAACTGGCCATCTTGAGCAATAAGAGCCGAGTGACGTACCCATCCTTTAAAGCGCTGCTAAAGGAAAGACATACGGCTTACCAGGGAAAGGAGAGATAGCGCCTTATGGCAGGGGAACGGTTTCGACACATTGTTCTGACTCATCCGCCGGCTGAGGAAAAATTTAAAAGTCCTGGTTCAGGGGGACGAAAAAAAAATATTTCTGACCGGGACCGCCAAATCCACAGCGATTTTCTTTCCCGTAGATTGCAGAATGCGTGGGCAGCGGCTGAGAGTGAGCAGGCCGTGGCCCATGTGACGCGCAAAGGCGTTTATCTGGAGTTCAAGAGCGATCCCGGATTCGACCTGGTGACTAAAAGCCTTGAGGACAGGCGTTCCATGGATAAACAGGTTCGCCTGCTGAATGTGCGCGTGGAAACAGATCAGGTGAAGAATGAGGAAACAGGCGCACTGGAATCGGTTGATACAGCCTATGCAACTGTATTTATCCCACATGAAAAAAAAAATCATTTTCTCAAAAAAATTGAAGGCTATGCGAATAAGGACACTCAAAAAGGGAAACCCCTTAATTCCAACCTGATCAACAGTATCTGTGATATTAGAAAGGCCCTGCTGGTTGACTCCTTCTGGCAAGATCTGCCGACCCTTCAACCCGGCGACGATCCAAAATGGTGCGAGGTGTGGCTGAGCAGCCATGTCCAAGACGTCATCGATAGTTTCGAGGCATTGCTTGCTCAAGAGCAAATTGAGGCAAAACCGGGCGTTGTTCGGTTCCCGGAGCGTTCAGTCAAGGTCATCCATGCCACGTTGCAGCAACTGGAGCGGTTGACAACCCTGTCCGATGATATTGCCGAATATCGCCGTGCAAAGGATACTGCCGCCTTCTGGACCGAGATGGAAAACAGGGAACAGGCTGAATGGGTGCAGGATCTCCTGCAACGATGCCATGTGGACCCGGATACGAATGTGGCTGTGAGCATTCTGGATACCGGCGTCAATAACGGGCATCCGCTGCTTGAGTCAATACTGCGGGACGAAGACTGCCTGACGGTGAATCCGGAATGGGGCGTTCATGACCATGACAGCGAAAATCAAGGCCATGGAACCCGTATGGCAGGAGCGGTTGCATACGGGGATTTGAGACATTGTCCTATTTCATTGAACCGGGGCCAGGTGAGATCGGCTGGAAAGACCGTTACCGCTATGCGTCCCATGCTTTGCGGTTCGACGTTAACTCTCCCGGTGAATCAAAGGGTGACTTTTTGAAGCGTATCAATAAAGCGGCCCGTGAAGAGGATGAGGGGCGCCCCGGCACGCCGAGTGCTTCAGATCATTGGGTTTTCGGTTCCAATGCCAGGAACAAGGGATCGATTCACTCCGATATCTGGCAGGGGTCGGCAGCGGAGCTGGCCGGTTCCCATTTTATGGCGGTGTACCCCATTGTCGGATGGTGGCGGGAGCGTCACCATCTGGGCAGGTGGGATCGTCGAACGCGTTATGCCTTTGTGATCTCGATTTCCACACCGGAGGAACAGGTGGATATTTATACTCCAGTTGCCAATCAGGTGGGTATTACGGTTCCCATTGGCGTTGGGACTTAAACAAAAAGAGGCGCTCCAGAAGGCCGCCAAGACCGGCTGCGGCACGCATTATAGGTTTTAGCGGCAAAAAAGGAATTATTCATATTCAGGAAATGGAATTTTAAGCTTTAATATCCAGCAAGTTGGCGTGGCCCGATCCCATACACTATACAGCCGGGAGAATCCGATGGTTGATAAAGTAAAAAAGCCCTCAGTGTTTGAACGCGGCAGCACTTGGTTACGCAGCGATTTCCATTTACATACCAGGGCTGATAAGGAATTTCACTATTCTGGCGACGAAAGCTATTATTATTCAAACTATATAGATGGCTTAAAAAAAGCTGAAATCTGTGTCGGCCTTATCAGCAATCACAATAAATTTGATTTGGATGAATTCAAAGCACTTTGCAAGACGGGTAAGAATCAGGGTATTTTTTTGATCCCCGGCGTTGAACTTTCTGTCAATGACGGCGCAAACGGCATCCACACCCTGGTTGCATTTAGTGACCAATGGCTAGAAAATGGCCAAGACTATATCAACCAGTTCTTGAACATCGCTTTTGAGGGCAAAACACCAAATGAGTATGAGCAAGAAAACGGCCGTAGCTCGCTCGGACTGATTGATACAATCAAGAAACTCGAAAGTTATCAAAAGGATTTTCTCCTGATTTTCGCCCACGTGGAGGATAGAAGCGGACTGTGGCACGAGTTGGAAGGTGGCCGCCTCATGGAACTAGGGGAAAATGAATTTTTTCGTAGACGCGCTCTGGGGTTTCAGAAAGTCCGAACTCATGATGTGCCGAATCGCAAATGTCGGGTAAGGGTACAAGAATGGTTGAAAGACTCCTATCCTGCGGAAATCGAAGGCTCCGACTGCAAGAGCGTTGAGGAGATCGGCCGCGGCAACTCCTGCTATCTGAAAATCGGCGATTTTACCTTCGAGGCGATCAAGTACGCCCTTTTGGATCATCCCAACCGTGTTTCAGAAGCCACTCTAAAACATGAACGCTCGCATATTCTGAGTGTATCTTTCGACGGCGGGGTGTTGGACGGCCAAACCATCCGGTTTTCACCTGAATTAAACACCTTGATCGGTATCCGGGGTAGCGGGAAATCGTCCATTCTAGAGGTCATCCGCTACGCTCTGGACATTCCGTTCGGGGAAAAGGCCCTGGACACCGAATACAAGACGCGCCTAGTGGACCACATGCTTGGCAGCGGCGGCAAGGTAACCGTTCTAGCCATGGACCGGCGTGGGCAAGCGTATGAAATTAGGCGTATCAACAGAGAGATGCCGGATGTATATATTGACGGCGTGCTCCAACCCGGCATTTCAATCCGGGAAACCATTATACACAAACCCATCTATTTCGGGCAGAAAGACCTGTCTTCCACCGGTGAGGGATTTGAAAAGGATTTGGTGGAAAAGCTGGTGGGAGAAAAGCTGGTCGGGATTCGTTCTCGTATCGAGGCTCAACGGCAGGGAGTATCTGAAACCGTTGAAAAGTTGAAAAAGCTTTCCACAGTGGACGAGAAAAAAAAGGAGTACGAAGCTAAAAAACAGGATGCAGAATTCAGACTCAAATTTTACAAAGACCACGGTGTGGAAAAAAGGCTCCAAAAACAAGTGGACTTTGACGCGGATTCCCGAAAGTGCACCCAGGTCGTTTCCTTTGTCAAATCCTACCTCTCCGACATGGAGTCGTTTGTCAACCAGTACGAAGACGATCTTAAAAATCAGCCTGTATACACTTCGAAGCAAAATAAGGCTTTTTTTGACACCTTTTTTATGCTTTACGGCAAACTGATCGTCTCTTTTGCGCAGATCCGCCAGGCCCTTTCAGACGGAAGGAAAACTTTGGCTGAGCTTCAGCAGAAGGCGGGTGAATTTGAGAAGATCAAAAACAGTTTAAAAGAAGAATTTGCTGAAATTGAAAGGAAGCTGGCCGAGCAACTGAAAAAATCGGGTGCACACGCCATTCGCCCGGATGAGTTCCGTGGACTAAGGAACGCCTCAGAACAGGCATCCCAGATGCTCAAGGTTTTGGATAACCAAGAGTCGTCTCGAAGAAGCCTGAACGAGGATCTTTTGAAGGAGCTGGCCGCCCTCAATGAACTGTGGCGCGAAGAGTATAAAATGATCCAGGTTGAGCTGGACAAGGTCAACAAGGGACATTCCTCTTTGGAAATCAAAGCGGAATTCAAGGCGGACAAATCCGCTTTTGTTTCATTTATGAAGGAGATTTTCAGGGGGAGCCGGATAAGAGAGACGACGTTTTCGACGATTGCAGAGACTTTCACCGATTTCGGGGCTATCTACAAGAATTTGGATGCAGTCAGAGCCATGGTCGGGTCTTCGGCGTCTACATTCGAGAATTATTTCGACGAAAACCTCGCGGCGCTTTTGACATGGCAGGTTCCCAACCGGTTTACCATCTTGTATCGCGGAAAAGAGCTGAAACATCATTCGTTGGGACAGCGAGCATCAGCGCTGATCCTGTTCGTGCTCAGTCAACAGGAAAACGATGTTATTATTATCGACCAGCCGGAAGACGACCTGGACAATCAGACCATTTATGAAGATGTGATCAAGCTCATCCGTAGCCTCAAGCCCAATACACAATTCATATTCGCCACCCACAACGCCAACTTCCCGGTGCTCGGTGATGCGGAACAGATTCTCTCCTGCGAATATTCCGACAACCGGATACATATGATCAGCGGCAGTATTGATTGTCCGAAATTACAGAATGAAATCGTCGATATCATGGAGGGCGGAGAGGAGGCCTTCAAACAACGGAAAAGGATTTACGAGATATGGAAACCGAAGAGCTCTTAGCCGTTATTGGCAGGGACGAAGACGGCAAACACCAGTTCAAAGCCAACGTAACCAATGTCGATGCTTTGGCCGCCGAAATGGTGGCATTCAGTAACTCAGGCGGTGGCGAACTATACGTCGGCGTCAGCAACGACGGTACATTCGGCGGCTTGACGAGAGAAGACATGGGGCGGCTCAACCAGTTGGTGTCCAATGCAGCTTCCCAGCATGTGCGTCCCCCCATTAACCCTCAAACCGAGAATATTTCCACACCTGATGGACTGGTGATGCGCGTGGTCGTGCTGGACGGCATCAGTAAGCCCTATATGGATAAAAACGGCGTGATATGGGTGAAAAGCGCCGGGGACAAACGCAAGGCCACATCCCGGGAAGAACTGCAACGGTTGTACCAGAGTTCGGGACTGATATACGGCGATAGAATCCCGGTAGACGGCCTGACCGTTGCCGATCTGGATATCGACTACTTCAAGGCTTTCTTTGAACGGAATTTTGGTGAGTCGCTTGATCAGGCCCAGGATCTGCCGCTGTCGGCCGTTCTGGAAAACATGAACCTGATGAGGGACGGTGCCCTGAACGTCGGCGGCGCCTTGCTTTTTGCCAAAAACCCCAGCTTCAAGCTGCCGGTGTTCATCATCAAGGCCATCGCCTTTCCCGGCAACGAAATCGATGTGGAAAATTATATTGACAGCCGGGACATTACCGGAAAAATCGGCGATATTTTTCAGCAAAGCATGAGCTTTCTGCTCGGCAACATCAAGCACATCCAAAAGGATCAGGGCGTCAATGCCCCCGGAGAGCCTGAAATTCCGCGAATCGTTTTTGAGGAATTGATTGCCAACGCCCTAATCCACCGGGACTATTTTGTATCGGCACCGGTGCGAATTTTTGTTTTCCAGGACCGGGTGGAAATTATCAGCCCCGGCCATTTGCCCAATGATCTAAACATCGAGAACATTAAACGGGGCAACTCAAACATTCGGAACCCCATTCTGGCCTCATACGCAACAAAGATTCTACCATACCGCGGATTAGGCAGTGGCATCATCCGGGCACTGAAAGCCTATCCGAAAATCGATTTCGAAGATGATCGCGACGGTAACCAGTTTAAAGTTGCCATCAAAAGAGGACCATTTGAGCTGGGATAAACTCGGTAACTGTTCAGGGCTGCCATGACCTACAACGAAGCTGAAACACGTTTTTATCTGATCGATCCTATTCTGCGCAACAAAGGCTACGACGACCATCAATGGCTGAAGCTGGAAACCCCCGCCCCGGTGGAACCCACCGGTCCTAGTGACAGCCGGGGTAGAGACAACAGTCGGACCGATTACCTCCTTTGGTGAAATTAGCGGTCAGACAATTGCTTTGGGTTTCCGTTATTTCAGGAATATTGGAACAATAACTGTTTGACATCAATCGTATTTTATGTATTATACTAGACAAATGTATAGTTCTCGAAATCTAACACAAAGGCAGGCCCAGATTTTAGACTTTCTTCAAAATTACAAAGACCAAGAGGGAGTCGCGCCTACCTATAGGGAAATTTCAGGATACTTCGGTTTCAAGAGCACGAAAGCGGCATGGGACCACGTGCGTGCACTGGAGAATAAAGGATATGTACGCCTTCATGGAAAACGCTCCCGGAGCATTGAGATAGTATCCTCGGAGCCTAATTCAACCGGCCACGTTGTTTCGATTCCCATATTGGGAGAGATCCCGGCGGGAAAACCCGAGAAAAAAGAGGAAAATCAATCCGACACTATCGCCGTTGATGAGACTATACTCGGCAATTGCAAAGAACATCAGCTATTTGCGCTAAAAGTCACAGGTGATTCAATGGTGGGACGCAGTATTTGTGATGGGGACTGGGTTATCGCAGATGCTGATGCGTCCCCTAATGAGGAAGCAGTGGTTGTGGCATTAATCGACGGCGATAACACCCTTAAAACCCTTGCCAAGAGGGGAAAATGCTTTTATCTGAAATCAGAAAATCCAGACTATCCGGACTGGATTCCCTTGGAAGAGATGATCGTTCAGGGGGTTGTCAAGGCCGTCCTTCGACGGGTAGAGAAATAGCATGACTATTGCGACCGAAAAACCGTTTGAGATCATTCAGGCTCATTCAACCACACCATCCGGTATGCGCTTCTTTGCCTCCCTTGAAGCTGTCATGCAGGACGAATATGTGCTCGGGTATTTTTCCGTTGTGAGACGGGCTTGGCGGGAAATGAAACTGGACGGCGTACTCTTCCTGGATGGTCGCCCTGTCTTGTACCTGAAGGAGTATGCCCGTCCTTTTACTATCCAGGAAAGACTTTTTCAGCAGCGACTTTTCTGGAATCAAGGTGTGGCCAACGTCCTTGTCCTTGTAGATCCAACAACCGTATATATTTATTCGGGGCTGGCAAGACCGGCCAAAGACGATACGGACCAAACGGCGGCGAAAAATGCACTTGTGGAAACCTTGGCCCTGGCCGATTATGCCCGCCGTATTCAATCACTGTATCACGCACTTGCGACTGGCCAATATTATGAAGCGAATCACAGTCATTTCGACCCAGCCCAGGCCGTGGATGCAAGGCTTTTGGACAACCTTCGGACCTTGCGCGATGCGTTGACCGAGGGTGATGAAAAATTAGACACCCCAAAGGCGCATGCTTTAATTGGACGTGTGCTTTTTCTTTGTTATCTCCTTGATCGTGAAATCTTTTCAATTAATAAATCAAAGGGCATCCGAACCGGAACAGTGCGTTTCACCGAGTTGCTGAAAAAACGATCCGATGATGAACAAATTGACTACCTTTATGATATTTTTTTGGATCTTAAAGAGCGATTTAACGGTAATATGTTCGACCAGGACCTTGATGCTGAGAAGCTTTTGATCCGACCATCCCATTTGAACAAACTGATTCTTTTTCTCGGCGGCCATGACGTAAAAAGCGGTCAGCTCTCTTTTTGGCCGTATGATTTCAAAATGATCCCCGTGGAAACCATCAGCGCCATTTATCAGGATTTCCTGGCCATCGAAGACCCTGAAAAACAGCGCAAGCGTGGGGCGTTTTATACACCGCGTTTCCTGGCGGAAATGGTGGTAGACATGGCCCTCCGCGGCGATCCAAATGCCCTTGAGGGCTCTTTCTTGGATCCTGCATGTGGCTCCGGCATTTTTCTGGTTATTCTTTTCAACCGTCTTGCCAACCGCTGGCTACGGCGAAACAGTCGGACCCATTACACCACAAAAGTAAAAATATTTCAGGAAATTCTTTCACGTCAAATCCATGGTGTCGATCTGGAAGAAACAGCGTGTCGCATTGCCTGTTTCAGTCTGTATCTGGCCTACCTGGACTTTTTCGATCCGCCCGACATTCAAGAATATATCGAAAGAACCGGCCATCCACTGCCGAAACTGCTGGACTATGGGAATGCGCCTGGCCGGCCGGCTGCGGATATCGCCGTTATTTATAAAGATGATTTTCTGACTGATGAAACCCTTGCCGGACAAACATTCGATTGTGTCATCGGCAATCCGCCATGGGAAGGCCGGGGAAGCAAACAATTGGCCCAAAAGTTCATGGAAAAGGCCCCGAAGATACTACGGGAAGGCGGAACCGGTTGCCTTTTGCTGCCCACCAAAATTCTCCAAAACCAGACGGATGCCTTTCAAGCCGAATGGTTGACCAAAGTCACCTTGGAAGAAGTGATGCAATTAGCGGACTACAGGTTTCTTCTTTTTCAGAACGCCCTATGTCCGGCATTCATTGCACGTTTTATAAATTCGCCGCCGCAATCCAACCGTCACGTGGTGAATTTTAATGCGCCGAAATTCAATCGCGACGGACTTCGCCAGGGCATCATCAAAATTCATCCGGGATCCCGCACGTGGATCCCTTTGACCGAAATATTGACCTCCACCCGCTTAAAAACCGCTCCGGTGGTGTGGAAACGACGGCTATGGGGAACACCACGGGACCAAAAGCTGCTCGATCTATTTCAGTCTTTTCCATCGTTTCATGAGCATGTCGATGTACTCAGTGAATTGCGTAAGAAGAGACTACCAAGGACGAAAAGATGGGTTATCGGACAGGGATTAAAACCATGGTCGATATCAAAAACAAAATCGGATCGTCAGCCAAAAGCAATGGTTTGGCCTGTTGAAATGGCATTTCTTGACGCAAAATCCTGGTGCAGCGATTTGCTTGTTTTGGGTGATGAAACCGTTCCCCTTGAAAAACATTTCAGCAAAAAGAGATATCGCACGGATATTTTATATAGCCAACCACCAGAAGTTCTTTTTAAACAACCGATGGTATTGGTCAGTCAAGGATTTACCAAGGTGGCCTATTGTAATTTTGATGTGCTGTTTCAGCATTCTCTTCAATCAATTGCCGGCCCTAAAGAGGATGCCGAACTGTTGATGTTCCTGACAGTCTATTTACGATCAAAGCTATCACGATACTTTCTTTTTCATACGTCGGCCAACTGGGGGATTGAAAGGGATAAGGTCCATCTGAACGAATTGCTAAGAGTCCCCTTTCCTTTACCGGGAAGCGAATTTGTCTCACCAATGGCGGATCTTATTGTGCATCATGTGGCCCAAAAATTCGAAAAAATACGAATCAAGTTAAAGGACAGCCTGGATGAATTGAAGGAAAAAGTAGATCGAGAGGCCCTGTTTGATGAAGTTGATAAACAGGTACTAAAAACCTGGCGCCAAAAAAGAAAAGTGCTTATCGATCGCCTTCAATCAGAGTTTGAGCCCCTGATCTATCAATATTTTGGTTTGACCGAGCAGGAAATCGCTTTAATTGAAGATACGATCGACATTTTTATTCCCAGTTCAACACCGACAAGCTGGCGTTCCTCCAAATCCATCACTCTTGACTCATTGAAAAGATTGAGGACGGCGCCCTATACTGAGAAAGGGCTTGGCGCATATGCGGACACATTAACAAGGACATTAAACGCCTGGGCCCAAACGGAAGGGTCGAGCCATCGGGTTTTTGCTGAAGGTGGGACAGAAGGTGATACGGGGCTGGCAATGGTTACGGTCCACCTTTCACAAAAAGAGGCAGCCTATCGAGATAAAGCTATTTCCAAAGATTTATCCAAGGCCTTGAAAGTTTATAATCAGGGAATATCCAATAGACATGGCACCCTAATGTATGAGCGCGACATTCTTTTTTTTCAAGGTGAGACGATACATATTGTGCGTCCGAATATTTTATTGAACTGGACACGCACGGCGGCCCTGAACGATGCGGCCAGAATTTATGGCGACATTGCGGTGGCGAGAAGGGAGTCGTGATGACGCGCCATTCGGTTGGCACATATGGGCGGCTCTTTCCGCAGCTGCACATACCAATTATTTTATTATTGATTCTTCGGGCCGGAAAAAACATACGCAAGCAAACCGCCACGGATCACGAGGACTGGCTTACCACAAGACTCTACCGTAAACTCATCCATGAGCCTTCCTTTCGAGACGGCCCACTCCAAATCCACTTACAGCCTGAAATTGTAAGCTCTGGTGTGGATCCAGAAACAAATACGCCCGAGGGCCGACTCGACCTGCAAGTGTCTTGCGGTCTCGGGTACGAGGTCTATTTTGCCATAGAGGCCAAAAGATTGCGCGTGTCTTTGCCCAGCAGGTTGTTTCTTGGGGGCCTGGAATATGTAAAAGATGGGATGATGAGGTTTATAACCGGCCAGTATGCACCCTTTATGCAGGCCGGCGCCATGCTCGGTTACGTCTACGACGGAAAAACAGAAGACGCCCGCGCGGACATCTGCCGGCAGATTCAAAAAATGGCGAAAGAATTAAAAATTAGAGAGCCCAAAAGGCTTGTGCCATCCGCAATAGTACCCAACCAGCCCATTGATGAAACAAATCATGGTTTGGATAGACGCCCTTTTACCATCTTTCATTTTTTTCTTAATGTTTAGTATAAAATTGAAACATTTACCCTCATGGCAAGATCACGGCTCAGATACTTTGAAATCTATCAAATTTCCCGGAGCAAAAGTTGTCAACACTTGCCAAAATAAAAAAATTGCTGATTTGCCAGGCGGGCTCAGCGGAAGCATTTGCCGGTTCATCTGCCACTGGCACAGGACTGATAAATAATCGGCAGGATTCAGGTAAAAGTCATGTCCTGATTTGATTTTTACAGATCGGCATGGAAGGCAATGAAACTGAAATGTTCCCCATCGAAGGAACACGACTAACGCTGGAGGAGATGGTGCAATGATGAGCGAAGATTTAGAAACCATTTACAGCCACGATGCCGGCAAAGGCCAGTTCCTCGTCTATGAAGCGGAAGACGGCCGGGTCAAAATCGACGTGCGCTTGGAGGATGAGACGGTTTGGTTGACTCAGTAGTTCATAGCCGAGCTGTTTGAGACCACCAAGCAGAAGATCAGGAAAAACAATTTTTAAGAAGGTGAGTTACCTGAAAATTCAGTTGTAAAGAAATTCTTTACAACTGCCGCGGATAGGCAAACGTCTATGAGCGAATATCAATATTACGAGTTTCTCGCCATCGACCGCCCGCTGACGCCGGAGGAGATGTCGGTCCTGCGGGCGCTTTCGACCCGGGCACATATTACGCCCGTGAGTTTCACCAACGAATACCAGTGGGGCAATTTCAGGGGAAATCCGGACAAGTTGATGCAGCGGTTTTTCGATGCCCATGTCTATGTGGCCAACTGGATGACGGCCATTTTCATGGTGCGCTTGCCCATCGAGACGCTATCCAAAAAAACGGCCGAGGCGATGGAGACATTCGATATTCTTGATTTCGAGGCCACAAAAACTCATTGGGTGATCACCTGGAGCCTGGACGAATCAGAGGACTACGATCGATTTGGCACAGAGGACGGCCGCGGTTGGATGGCGAGCCTTGCCCCGGTGCGGGACGAGTTGCTGCGCGGGGATATCCGCAGTCTGTATATCGGATGGCTGGCGGCCGTGACCGGGGAAATGATGGATGACGATGATTTGGAGCCCCTACCGATCGATGGGCTGGGAAGCTTGACGGCGGCCCAACAGGCGCTTGCGGAATTTCTGGAGGTGGACAAGGACTTTTTGGCGGGTGCCGGCATGGGCCGCCCGGCCCCGCAGGACGAGGAGCCTTCGCAACAGGAAAAGGATGAATGGATTAATGGCCTGCCCCGGGATGAGGTGACAAACCTCCTTAATTTGCTTCTGGATGGCAAAGGACAGCAGGCCGAAAGGACGATCAAAAACCGATTTGCAGCTTGGCGGTGCGGCTTGCGGGGCGACAGGATCGAAGCACCCCGGCGCACGGTGGGAGAACTGAGGAAAAATGCCGAGGCGGCTGAGAAGATACGCCTTGGACAGAAAAAGCATGAACGGAAGCGGCGTGAGATCAAGCGCCGCAAGGAACGCGAGGCCTATCTGAAGGCCTTGTCCAAGGATTTTTTCAAGGCGTGGAAGGCAGTTCAGCAGACCGTCGAACGGGGATCGGGCCAGGCCTATGACGAGGCTTGCCACGCCCTTGTCGATCTCTCCGAGGCCTATTCTGTTCACGCGAGCAGGAAGCGCTTCCAACAAGAATTAAAAAAATTTATGGCCGACCACAAGCGGCGTAAGGCACTGATTCAACGTTTGGTGAAGGCCGAAATCTGGAAGGCATAAATAGCGATACGTTTAAAAAGACAAGGATGGGGACGATATGGCAAAAATAGGGCGTAATGAACCCTGCCCCTGCGGCAGCGGGAAAAAATACAAGGCATGCTGTTTAGGCAAACAGGCCGAACCTTCCCAGGCGTTGTACTATCGGCGACTGTCGGAGGCACATAATCGCCTTGTAGATCGTTTGCTTAACTTTGCCAACCGGACGTTTGGAGAGGAAGCCGTTGGTGTGGCCATGGACGAGTTTTTGCTCTGGCCCGAGCCGGAGGATGCGATCGGTGAAGACACCGTTCAACGAACCGGTCCCGTATTTTGGCCCTGGTTTTTATTCAACTGGGACTACGATCCTTTGGATGCCGAATTGGAACTGCCGGGGCCGGAGGGTCGAACACCGGCCGAACTTTATGCAGAAAAACACAGCACCCGGCTCGATCCGCTGGAACGGAAATTGATCGAAAACGTCAACCGTAAACCCTACAGTTTCTGGGAAGTGCTGCACGTTGACAGGGGGAAGGGGATGCGGTTGCAGGATGTCTTAGCGGGCAACCGTATCGAGGTCCAGGAACGATCAGGATCGGAATTCGTGCAATCCGGAGACCTTCTCTATGGACGTGCGGTTTCGGTAGACGGGGTGGGAATGCTTATAGGGCTCGGCCCCACCATCATTCCTCCCGGCCGCAAACCGGAAATGATCCAATTGAGAAAAAAGTTGCGTCGCCACTCGTCTTCCATAACCGATGACGCACTGACTGATTGGGACACCGAAATCCGGGACCTCTATCTCCGCCTCGACCACGCTTTGCATTCCCGGCCCCAGCTCTGCAACACGGATGGCGACCCATTAGAATTGCACCGGCTGATTTACGAGGTATCTTCAGCCGAAACAGCCTTCAATAAACTCCACCCTCTCTGCACCACCATGGACGCCAACGAACTACGCACCGATGCAAAACTGGATGAATCCGGGCGGATCATCAGGGTCGAAATCCCATGGGATCGTCAGGGGCACAAGCTCAGTGCCGTGATGTCCAATACGGTATTGGGCCGCATCCTGATTGACGAACACCGGTTAACCGCCGAGGCCAATTCCGCCCAAAGGGCCAAGGCCCTCCGCAGTGAAATCGCAAACAGGCTGGGCGACAGTGCCCGTTTCAAGGTGGATGAGATTCAGGATCCCTCATCGATGATGAATGAGCGTGAGGCGGGAAGGCCCAAGAGGGAAAATGACGCTGAACAGGACGCGCTGATGCAGAATCCGGAGGTAAAGGCGCAGGTGTCAGACATAATATGCCGACACTGGGAGGGCTGGATAAATGAAAAAATACCGGTTTTGGGAGGTAAAACCCCAAAACAAGCCGTAAAAACCGCTGACGGGCGTGAAGTTGTTGAAGCTCTTCTCCGGGATGCTGAAAGGAATCGGGGTCAAGATCCGCTCACAGAGGAGGCCAACCGCAAAGGCACAAGCCGGGTGAGAGAATTACTTGACTTGAAGGATCTCTAACACCGGGCCATATTCACAGATACCCGATGCGAGCCGGATTGACCTCCGGGAGAAAGCCATCTATCTGTAGCTATTAGCTCAATCCGAGTTACTCAAAGATCATAGTGATTCTTTCAAATCTGTGTGCGCCCCTTTCCTCATTAAGGGTCATTGCCGTTTTTAAATAATTTGTTTTTTTGATGCTTTGGGATTGACAGCCATATGAATTAAAGATATAAATAAAAATTTTTATATTTTAATTTGAATTTTTTTTCTTAGCAGGACCTTCTTAAGGAAGCCTTCTTGTCACAAGGACATCGCATCCTCCTATTCGTGAAATAATCATGATTATCAAAGGGATAGTGCTCCGTATGTCATTAATGGCATAGTCCTTGCGTTGTGCGGGAATTACCCGAATAGAAAATCCGAGGAAATTCCGCTAAATTTCTAGAGACGTTCTGCCGATAGTAAAGACATTTGTAAAAAGAGGATTATGAAACAACAACCCACCATCTCCCAGGATTTTTTTGAAGAACTGTTAAAAGACGCCATCGGCGACCTGCAAAAAAGCGGTTTGACCGAAGACCAGGGTTTCCTCATTATCAGGGATCTCTTTGGCCTCGATTACGCGGACAGATTTTGTCGAGGCCATAAAATAAATTTTAATTCAAGGGATCACGCCCTTGAGTTTCAATCCAGCGGATCGTCTCCCGATTGAATCACCACTGAAAGGACCATTTATGGAAAGGAACGGCCCCGTCTGCCCGACCTGCGGGGAAAAGCTGGATATTGTCCGAACCTGACGGCAGGTATCCTTGAGCTGCAGGTCCTGCGGTACGGATTACCCTGTCGAACGTTTTGTCCGGGAATTGGACGAGGATTTACTGGAGATCGTGGCGGGGATTCGGTGTGACAGATTATGATCTCAGGCCGGAGTCAGATGTGCACGGATGAATGATATGATGAAGGAGAGTTTTACGTCGAAACTCCGCGGTCTCCGCCCACTCCGGCGATAGCCAGGAGGGCAGCGCCAACGGCCTCCTTGTGCATGAGCATCAACAGCCGGGCAAGATGCGCGGGGCCGAAGAGCAATTCACCCAGGGTGCCTGCACCCACATCGAGACGCACTGCCAGAACCCGGGGCCCGTGACGGCGCAGCAGTGTTTCAACCCGGCGATAGAAGCGATCGGCGCCGTCGTCGGCCAGCAGGAGCAGCCGCGAGACACGCACCCCCCGCGTTACCCCGCTGTGCTGATCGGCCATACGCAGTCCCCGTTCCTCTGCGGCGAGTGTTCGCTCGGCGTTCTCAAGGCTGCGCACCACCTGCTCCGCACTGTGGGCGTTGCGCAAGACATTCGTCAATTCAGGGACCAGCGTGGCTACCGGCACCTCAATCTCTCCTTTCGGCCATAACGGCCGGGTGTGTGTCGTCAGCCTGAGAAGAAGCTGCGACCCACGCGGATCGGACTCCACCATCCTGGGCAGGCGTAACGTCGGGGTGTTCACGCGTTTTTCCCCGCGGATGTCCGGCCACACGCACAGCAGGCGAGTGGCCATGCCTTAAATCGATTTGTCATGTCAGTGAGGCCTCCCGTGCCCCAGGTCCATCGCAATATACTTTTCGTCTGCATTCATAGACCCCTGGATTTGTTTTTGGAATCATCGGTCATGGCTTTATAGAACCGGCCCTCCACCGCACAGCAACAAAAGTCCTCTTTGAGCATGGGAAAGAAGAGGCTCTTTTCAGAAGCCGAAATCAATCTTAACTCGACACGTAAATGCCGCGATCCATGTTTTTGATCTTGCCATCTTTCTTCAGCTGATAAATCGCGTTCCATATCTTTCTGTCATTAAAGCCGGTCTTTGCCTTGATTTGGGTCATGCTGGTGCCCTTCTTGCTTCTTTTTATGGTATTTAAAACCGCGTCAACTGCCGTGACCTTTTTGGTTTTTCCGGCCCCGGACGGTCGCGCCGGTTTCGCAGCTCTTCGGGGTCTTTCCATTTTCGCCTTTGGTGAGTCGCCCGGTTCCAGTTTTGCCAGTTTCTTGGATAACTTTTCCGTCGTCAGGGCAAGGGCCTTCAAATCCTTGACAAAAGCCTGTAGATCCTTCTGCAATGATTTCATCAGTGATAACCTCCTCGAGTGTATGTTCGCAAGCATGGAAAAATGGACTGTCTTCTGCTGAAACAATTACTCAACGCCTTATACTGCTTTCCAATGTTATCAATTCAGGGTGGTTTGAGCTTTCGAATAGTATTTGAAATGAGTCTTTCCCGAATACGAGCATTGCTTGAAAATTTAGCAGATTAATCTTTTTAAAATCCAGGAAAGTTTGTATAACGTGTGACACTACTTCCGAATGATTCCCAGAATCTCATCGTTTTCGGGGAAGCGGTCGACTTTGTGCTTTGAGAATATGAGATCACCATCCAATGTGACATCAAAAATGCCGTTTTTGCCTTTGATGAGTTGTGATTCGATGTCGAACTCATCGGATATCGCGGCCGCCAGACTGGTGGCCTGCGGGAGATAGTTTCAAGGTACGCAGTAAGTAATGGTGATTTTCATTTTTCCTTCCTCCTTATTATGTTGGAAATAATGTTGTCATCCTCAAAATGCTGTCCGTTGATACAATATAACTCGGCCATCTTGTAATGATATTTTTGTTTACTACCATAAGAAAATCCGGAAAGCAAGACCCAAGCTTTTCAGTCAAGAATTGCGCAGGGAAACGGGATGCCATGGAGAGTGAATGGTTCGAAAAAATACTTTTTTCTATGCTTTCGCGCGCGGGAAAAACTCGCTGACCTGATTGCTACCACGAAGATCACGAAGGACACGAAGTGAAAAAGATTTCGGCTTGTTTTTCCCCTCGGAGGATTCCATCGAGTTCATCTCCAGTGAAGCCCCGGAAGCGGAACAGCCCGGGCGTGAGATTTTACAGAAAACCTAAGGCAAATTAAGAACCTCAGTTCTCCGCAAATCGAGAAATGGGGTCTTGTCGTTTTGTGAGCAAGAAAAACATCAAAAGACAGGAATGAGTCTATGTCCTTCAGGTGTTTGTCGCAGAGAGATTCGGATGGAGATTCCGGCTCTTTTCGGTCCGGGTGAATCGGGAAAGGTGGGCCACCGAGTTCACCCCAAAATCTTAACATTGGGGTTCATGGATTCGGAGAACCCCGGAAGGCTTTTGGAAAACGCTCAGAGTGTGTGTGGCGCCATGTTTATCCTTGACCAATAATTGTGATGTCTGTATTGTTTTGGTATCAAGTGTAAGAGATTGGTAATCTAAACATAATGGAGGGTATCTCATGGGCGAAGAAGAAAATTTCCGGGCACAAGAGCCGAATCCTGAAACCGGTGAACCGACAACTCATTATGCCACATTGACAAAAGCAGATCCCGTTAAACGGATCATTGCGTTTATCATCGATTCCGTTGTCGCCATGATCGTGGGGTTTATTCCTCTTGTAGGCGGCATCATTGGCGCTCTCTACATGCTTTTGCGGGATGCCCTGCCGATTGAGGCCCTCGAGTATAAAAGTATCGGGAAGAAATTGCTGAATCTGTCCGTTGTAAATACTACGAACCCATCCGCTAAGGTTGATTATGTTGCCTCTGCCAAAAGGAACTGGATGTTCGCCCTGGGTCCCATCATGTTGTTTTTGATCTTCATCCCCATTATTGGTTGGATCCTCGATATTCTGATCGCAATCGCTGTTTTTGTCCTGGTGATCATTGAAATTGTCAAGATATTCTCTGATGAGAAGGGGATCAGGTTAGGCGACAAGATGGCCGACACAATGGTTATCGAGAAGTAATGAGCGGCTTGTCTGCTCCCGGAGATAGGTGTTGGTCCTGCGCTGTGCCTTGGTCCTTTGCTCTTTCGATTTCTGCTCTTTCCTGATTCGGTTGGGGTAGACGTTTATCCAGGACACCAGGTTTTACAAGCACCGTGAAAACAAAAATCCCCTGCGTCATTTCCTCCCCTGCTATTGGGCTTGCGAAATTTGCGCTGCCGTCGCATAAACTGCAGAGCGAGGAAGGGTCAGAAGCAACCATATCATGCTCAAACGTGTTTCTAAGCGCATTCCGTAGAATTTTATAAAAACGGCATCGCGCCTGAATCTCTATCTCAAGTGGGATGGAGAGCTTATGGATTGAAATACCCTTTTGACCTGCGGTCCCATTCCTTCCTTTGCTCCTTTCGTCTCCCAAACATCTCTCCGGTGGGTGAAAGATGAAATGGCTCGAAAAGACGACCGAATAGGGTTATTTTCTGAATCCGGGTAGTTCACTGAAAAACGGATTTGCATGCGATCAGGCAAATGAAATGAAAGGTTGCTCTAAGTCCCCGGGAGCAAACGGTGTTTGAGCCGCTAAGGGGGGGCAGGACGGTTGAGGAGGTCATTCATGAATCGCGTATTTGTGGCACGCGCCATTCCCCGGCCGGGAATTGAGGCCATGGCCCGGCGGGCCGAAGTGGTCGTATCACCTCATGAAAGGGATCTGGCTCCGGAAGAGCTCGTCAAGTCAGTAGCCGGCTGCAAGGTATTGGTATCCACACCGGCCAACAGGATAGACGCACCCCTGTTGGATGGCCGCCCGGAGATCAGGCTCGTGGCCAACTATTCCGTTGGGGTGGATCATGTCGATCTTGATGCGGCCCGAGAGCGAGGCGTTTTGGTAACCAACACACCCGGCGTGCTTACCGCTACGACGGCCAATATGGCCCTCGCCTTGATTCTCGCCGTCACTCGCCGTCTGGTGGAAGGAGACCGCCTTGTCAGATCCGGCGGTTTTAAAGGGGTTGCACCCCTGTTCATGCTGGGAAGCGACCTGGAAGGAAAAACACTCGGGGTCTTCGGGCTCGGACGCATCGGCCGGGCCCTTGCGAATCGGGCCAAGGTGTTGGGCATGGAAATCATTTACAACAATACTGTGCACCTACCGGAAGTGGAGAAGGAACTGGCCGCACACTATGTCTCGTTCGACGATCTGCTGTCCCGGGCCGACGTCCTGTCCGTGAACGCACCCCTGACCGATCAGACCAGGGGGATTTTCAATTACAGGGCCTTCAGGCGCATGAAACCCGGGGCCTTTTTCATCAACACCGGACGCGGGCCCATCCATGTGGAGGAAGATCTGGTCAGGGCATTGAAGGAAGGGGTCATTGCAGGAGCCGGACTGGATGTTTACGAGCATGAGCCTGTGGCCCATTCGGGATTGGTGACGATGGAGAATGTGGTCCTTTCTCCCCATCTCGGATCGGCAACCCTTGAAGTGCGAACAAAGATGGCCCTTCAGGTGGCCGGGAATGTCGTTGCCTTTCTTGAAGGGCGGGAGCCGCCGGACCGGATTGCCTGAACGTGTATTCAGGCGGTCGCCCTGTGCGGTTTTTGTGTCAGCCCTTCTAAGGCACGGTCAACTTCCACTCATGACATTGCGAACAGAAATTTTCAGAGGCTTCGTGCTGGTGGTGGCAGAGGTCGCAATCCTGCTCTTTTCCGTAATGAGGAGAATTGTGGGGGTCGGGATCCGATCCTGCGGTCATGGCTGCGACTTCCTCATAACTCCCGTGACAGGAAAGACACTGTGCCGTCGTTATGGCCTGAGGTGCCCCTTTGGAATCATGGCAGTCCCGGCAGGCGATGTCATTCAGTAGATGGAGATGGCTCAGCGGCAGTTTGGTCCATAGGCTGCCTGCGCCCGGTTTGTGACACTTGCTGCATTCTGAAGCCGTCATCTTTGCCGTGTCTTTGTGCTTTTCAGGCAGCACCTTTTGGGTCCCGTGACAGGCCTTACAGTTGCCCGGTTCGGCCGCCTCCAGCCGTTCGGGCTGGGCCAGACCGGCATTTGTGAAGCACAGGAAAAAGATGGCTGCACCACAGAGCCCCAGAAGGATGGAAGTACGCCCCGGGATCCCGGGAACCGAAGAAGTCTTACATTTGCTTTTCATATTTCTTACCCAGTGTATTTGCACTTTTTTAAGAGCTGTGAGATGCTCGACACATCTCATGCCGAAGGCAGAGGCCGGCAGTACTTATGCCGCCGCCCCCTGCCAACCAGACTATAAGAAATGGGCGTATAATGCCCCGATCCGCAATCCGGAAAAAGGGGAGAAACACAAGAAAGGGAAACGGGGTATTTCCGCCCTGTGCAAATGTTCATCGGGCCTGACCAAGGATCCGGCCACCCAAGGCAGTTATCACGCTACCCTCATGATTTTTTGACTGCAGCATTTTTTCCTGCGATACGCCCGAAGACCAGGCAATCCACCACGGCACAACTTCCCAACCGAACGGCTCCATGGACACCACCGGCCAGTTCACCGGCGGCATAGAGCCCATTGATAGGTTGCTGATTCAGATCCATTACTTCCGCTTTTTTGTTTATCTGGATGCCGCCCATGGTGTGGTGCACCTTGGGCCAGATGCGAACGCCATAATAGGGGGTCTGGACTACGGGTTTGGCGTCTTTCTGAAGGTATCTGCCAAACTCCTTGTCTTCGCCGGCTTTGAGGTAGCGGTTATAGTTCTCTACACTTTCCTTCGCGGCTTTGAGCGGTATCTTGTAGGCTGCACAAAGATCTTCAAGGGAATCGAATTTTTTCACGACGCCGCGTTTGAGGAGTTTCTCGACAAGCTTTTTCCTGCGCGCTGTCCCTACCTGATCTGCGATACCGATGCAGGGGTGACCGGTTTTGATGATCGCGTCGGCCCTGACTTTACGGTTGGCCAGCTCGTTGACAAACCGTTTCCCGGTGGACGGATCCACCATAATGCCATAAGGAAAGATAACGCCCGCTACGAAATGCGGTGCGGCACCGAAGCCCTTCTCATCGGGGCTGGTCCATGGTCCGAGCTGAATCCAGGAAGGCTGAACCGGCGTCGCACCGATTCTCAAAGCCTCCTTGAGGGCCTCCGCCGTGGCACCTGGCTGGTTCGTGGAATCCACGTCTGAGGCCAGCTTCGGATCCTGGATGAGCCTGAAAGCGACATCATTGGAAAACCCCCCGGTTGCCATAATCACGGCCTTGTTCGCCTTGACATACTTGACGTTACCGCTTTTTTCATTCGGGAATTTAAATCCCTCGCGAATCTTTACCCCAACGACCCTGCCGTCCTTGTTCCGGATGATGTTTTCAAGGTAAATGCGAGTCTTGACCTGGACACCTAACTCCTTAAGCTTTGCCAACTGCCGGGTCACGATGGCGGATCCGCTGCTGTTGTGCGTCAAATAACTGCGAGGAACGGAATGGCCGCCCAGATGGACCAGGCTTTTGTACTTGACCCCGAGGTAGTTGATGGTCCACTGTACGACTTCATTCGACTGTTCAGCAACCATGCGAGCAAGTTCGGTATGGTTGAGGTAAAGCCCTGCCTTCATCATGTCCTGATAAAGCAAGTCAGGGGAATCCTTGACGCCTTTTTCAGCCTGGAGAGGCGATCCTGCCGCCGCTACGACACCGCCGTTAATGATCGAGTTTCCACCCGCAACCCGCATCTTTTCATAGACAACGACTGAGGCCCCGGCGCTCTTGGCCTCGATGGCGGCGGCAAGACCGGCAAATCCGCTGCCGATAACAACCACATCTTCTTTTGCATCCCATTTCTCGGGAAGTTCGGCCGCCATGGATGCGCCGGGATTTAGAAGCAGTCCGGTTGCTGCAAGTCCTGCCATGGCCGTTGCGCCACCCGTGGCCTTCATAAAATCTCGTCTGGTCAGTTTTCTTTCTTTTCCGTTATGATCCATTGTTGTCCTCCAGTTCGATTTGCACGGCATGCGTTGAATGCCGCTTGAAATCTTGGATTTTTTTTAAAAAACCCAGCCTTTCTTAAAGAACGCAAGGTTCGTGCCGTCAAGCGAAGTGACATGGGCTATCGTAACGTGCTATATATACTCGTGAATGTTTAATGTTGAAAAAGACCTCCAGGAATGGCGCCAAGGAGAGGTGTCAGGATTTTTTGCAAAACGAAAAACCTCAAAAGACGGCACGGAAGTGTCCGGGGCAAAAACAGAGGTCCCGGCAACGGTAAATTCTATCGGATCGGGAACTTTCCATGGCAGACTTTGAATGATCGGCCGGTCTTTTTGTTTGTCTTTTGCTCCTATTCGTGGTTTAAAACAAAGAAGAATTTCTTGGAGAAGAATCATGCCGCGGGCGAACATCCATCCCTTTTATAGGGAGGAGGTAAGATCTCATGGATAAGAGATTTAAACAGGTCTATCAGTTCAAGATCACCCTGAAAGACATTAGACCACCCGTGTGGCGGCGGATTCAGGTGCCCAAGAATTATACCTTCTGGGATCTCCACATAGCTATCCAGGATGCTATGGGCTGGCTCGATTCACATCTTCACGCCTTCTTTGTTCAAAACCCTAAAACCGATTTCAGCGAACAGATCGGTATCCCGGATGATGATATCGGGTGGTCGGACCAATCAGTTCTCCCCGGGTGGGAGAGGAAGATTTCGGAGTACTTCTCCCTGAAAAATTTTGAGGCCCTTTATGTCTACGACTTCGGAGACGACTGGGCCCATAACGTCAAACTGGAGAAAATCCTGCCGCGGGAAAAGGGCGTGGACTATCCTCTTTGCATCAAAGGGAAGCGGGCTTGCCCCCCCGAAGATTGCGGCGGGTTTCCCGGTTATCTGGACCTTCTGGAGATTCTTTCCGACCCGAAACACGAGGAGTATGAGGAAACAGTGGATTGGCTGGGTGAAGGTTTTGATCCGGAGCATTTCAAGCCTGCAGAGATCGAATTCTGGGACCCTCGTGAAAGGTGGGAGATGGCCTTTGAAGATGATGAGGATTGGGATGACGGCGAGCCCATGATCAAGGATGACAACGTCTTGGATGATCCATCGGGATGGCTGTCCAGAGACTATTATCGCGATATCTGGGAACTGGCCAAAGTCAGTGATTTAGACCACCTCGGTCCCGATGAGAGACGCTTGGCGAAAATTATGCTGGATCATGGAGAGGAATTCTTCAAAGCCGTTGACTTTGCGGATGACTACCCGGACGAGGAACATGAAGATGACTCAGAGATCGATCCTCTTTTTCATATAACCGTTCATTCCATTGTTGAAGGCCAGTTGGAAGAAAGAGATCCTTTAGAAGTCGTTCAGTTTTATGACGCCATGCAAAAAAAGCAAAGCGGCCATCACGAGGCGATTCATTTGATTGCGGCTATCTTGGTCCCTCTCATATTTAACGGCCTGATGGAAAAGAAACCCTTTGATATAGAAACCTACAAAGCCTTGTTGAGGAAATATAAGACCAGCAATCCGACCCACCTCTTAGATTTGCTTGAGGATGAACCCGAGCTTTTTCTGCCGGAAGGATAAGGGGCTGAAGGAATAGAAAAATCGCCGTATCAATCGGGGCATTGGACTAAAGCAGAGCTCTTCTATCTTCGAAACGGCGTCTATTCCGGGTGGAATTACCTGAAAGCGTCTGAATAAAATCGTCGTTTCTTTTGTCGCGGCCCGATCTTCGATCCGTGTTGTTTCTTCTTTCTGAACCGCTTCGTCTCTCAGGAATGTGTGAGTCGTAGGAAAACCGCCTGCGTTCAATCCCCAAGCGTCTCCCCCCATTATCCTCAACGGAATAGAAGATTTTCGAATAAATCATTTCCATAACCCATCCCCGCTGAATAATCTGCCAACGGATAATGACTTTACATTAATTTTAATGCCTTTTATGCGACCTGTCAGGGATTTGTCAAAGCGCCTGAAAGGAAAAGGAAAACGAGGGTGCACACTTTCCTGACAAACGATAACCTTAAGGAATTACGTATGATTTTTGTATTCAAGAACAACCTGCTGTCAATACAGGAAAAATCGCTCATTGAAAACATATTTAAAATAAACAGGTTAACGTGAAAGGCATCTTTGTGGATACATTGATCCACATTCCCAATCTGGCTTTTTCTTTTAATTTTGAGCAAAATTAGACATTTTTCATGGCAATGACCGGGCCATGCCGTTCAGGGCGCTTGACGGTCGCCCGCGACCCGGGAAAATTTTCAAAAGTAAAGAGGCACTGACCCTGAACGAGTTCATCTCAAAGGGGCTGGACCTAAACCGATTCTCTCCAGTGGCAGCGTTGTCCAAGACAGAAAGAAAAGTACCTCCGGGGCAATCTGAACAGGGAGAGGAGGAACGTGATACGGCCTCTTCTCGCATGCTTCGGGTGTTCAAAAGGGAAAGACGTTTCGACGGTCTCCCCGGTATCGGATGCCTTTGGTCCGAGGACTCCGATTGCTCGGGCTTCCTTTTGGAGTGCGAGTTTTAACGCCTCTTGAGGCAGACCCCTGTATTCATTGGTTGTCAGATCAGCCATAGGTTTATCCTTAAGACAAGGGTTCGGTGCAATAAGTCTTTGACAGTTTCATCGAGCTAAATGATCATCCCTGCGCTATAAATTCTGCAAAAATCGTGCAAGTCATCCGGCCAAATGAAAACATCTTAATTTCAAGTAGTTGGATCCAGGCAAATGCCCACGCATGATAAGGCATGAAAAAGACTTCTCACATTTATGTATTTTTTTGGCATTTCTTGGGAAATTTTTTCATGTGAGCGAAGTAAGGTTTTTCAATGATAGGGCAGGTTCGGTACGAACAATAAATGATGACGATGAGAGGAAAAAGAGGTGACTGACGGGTTGCCTTATCGTTGCATAAAAAGCATGACAGGGGGTTCTCGAAGGCAATGATCGCAACACTTTTGGGAAGATTAATGATTGTGGTTATGATTTCGTTGAACCATAATTATCCGTGAAGTTCATTAGGCGGGCTTGGACGTTGAATGCCTGTCCGGTCAGGATCGTATCTCAACGTCGGGGATTTCGGCCGCAGGCGGGTTTTGATGTTCCTTCCACTCCGGCTTTGACATTCCGCGGAAGGCTTTCATCTTTTTCATCAGGGCCGATTCGACCCTTCTGGCCGCGTCGAGGTCGGACGGTTTATGGTGTTCCGGTCGGGCATGTTCTTTGAAAAAGCTCGAGAACATTTCACGCACAGGTTTCAGGAGTTTCCCTTTTTTTACGCCTGAATGGCGCACCACGTCCATCATGTGATCCGCTATCCTTTCCGCAGAGTCAAAGGTTCGGGTTTCTTCTTTTCCTTCTTCGGGCACGGCCGAGGTGAATTCCTGCGTCACGGTATGTTCGGTGGAAAGTGTTTTTTCATATTCCATATACGCTTCGAGGCTGGAGATGGAACCCAATGGTTCTATCTTAAGGGCCCGTTCCAAGGCATGATCCATGTTTCCGGACACGACGTCCTTCATGATTTTATCGAGAACCTTCATGGTCTTCCGGATGTCTCTCAGTTCCCGCCGACTCAGATTGCCCTCGACCTGGATTTGAAGCTCTCGGCTATCTTCAAGCGAAAAGGTCTCGGCCTGAATGCCGAATAGAGAGGATGCCGTGCGTCCAAGGCTATTGTAGGTCAGATAGTCGGCCTGCAACTCCGATGTCGTCGACAGAGTCACCTTGTCCCCCTCGGCCGTCATAATCGTGATATCTGCGCTTTGACGTTGGGATGCCGCCACTTTGGTCAATTGCGAAGACCAGAATTGCCCCTCTGGTCTCGTGAAACCCAGGTTGGCGGGGTCCGTGTAAGTGCAAAGATCGGGAATAGACAGATTCATTTCGGATCGAACTCCTTTTTTGGGACCGGATTTGAGAATGCCCCCTTATTAGCTAAAATCGACCAGGGTGCCCGAAAACTTAAATGGCATTTTTGAATGATGGTGTGCCTGAGAAATTCCGGATTTATGAATCGACACCGGGATAGAGACATCTGAATTTGTCCTCCCCCGTAACTGTCCAGGTTGTTTAGGCTGTAGGCTAAAGGCTATTAGTTTCCGAACCCTTCGCTATCCGCGCATTGAACGAAGCAGGGTGCCCAAAACCTTCTCGGCTTCCACAATACATTTCTTCTTTGGGGAATTCCCTGGTTGCTTGATAGACCAGAAGTACCACTTCATCAGCCAATTCGAACGCTCTGAGTTTCGTATGATCACGCATGTTCCCTTCCTGCGGTACCTCACAGCCTAAATGCCTACAGCCTATCTAGCTGAGTAGTTACCTTCCCCCGCTTCCCGGTGATTGGACAGGCAGGAATCCTTGTCAAGGTTTTTTTCCATTGACAAATAAAGGCTTATTAGATTATTAACTTAGTGATATTTTCAAGTTTTAAGAAAGCATCAACCGTTAATTGCGGCCATATCGACGTGCTTTCCCCTGGCCACTTCATCCGACAACAGACAGCGCCATGACGAAAAAAAACAGCCGATTATTACTTTTTGTCCTGCTTTTTCCTTTATGGGCGTGTCTTTGCACTACCGGATTCGCACATGCCCAGGAGCCCAAGAAAATTTTGAGCATAGAGGCCTATGACATGCTCAATACGGTGCCCAATACCTATCTTATTGATGTCAGGACCCGTGCCGAATATCAGTTCGTCGGTCACCCCATCCGGGCGTACCTCTTTCCCTATATGCTTTTTACCGGACTCTTCGTCAAGGAGAACGGCGACTCCGGTTATAAGCTGGGACAGAAAAACAAAGATTTTATCCCGGAGGTAAATAAAGTGTTCAAAAAGACGGACAATCTCCTGATCATCTCCCGGGACGGAACAAGAAGTGCACTTGCCGCAAAGGAACTCGTTGAGGCCGGATTCAAAAAAGTGTTCGATGTAGAAGACGGTTTTGAGGGGGCGGAATTCCCAACATTTCAAGATGCGAATCGACACAAATTTTACCGGCAACTTGCCAAAAGCAATAAAATTTACGGTTACAGACATCGGCGCCATTACGGGTGGCAATGGTGGGGGCTTCCCTGGACCTATGAAGTCGATCTCAAGTATGTGTATCCGCCGGACCTGAACCAGCCCAAAGAATAATTTTATTAAAAGTTCGTAGCGTTCGAGGCGTTTGGTAACCCGCAGAACCCCGAATCCTGCCGCGGCCTGTCATGATCCTCCGCAACGACCTCTTTATTCGTTAAACCATGCTCCCGGATGTTGCCGTAACGAAAACCGTATGAGGAGATATCACCGTGGAATCAGAAGAGTTGATTAAACTTATGGAGCAGGTAGATGCCAAGGGCATCGAGTGGCAGGAAGTCGAAGCGAAAATCAAGGTCAATCACGATATTTTAAAGCTCTATGCCGTATCCGGACCCGTTCCCGTGACCATCATCAACGGCTTGAAAAAATTGCTTGAAGAGGACCAGCCGCAGTAACCGGGGGACGCGCTTTCTCAGAAAGCAGACATTTTCACCGGCTGGTCTATGAATCCCATCACGGAGAGACCGATCAAGGTCTTTCCGTCTAGGATAGCGCCTTCCGCGATCAATGCCTTTGCCTGTTCGAGACTCACCGTTTCGACGGAAGAGATTTCTCTTTCGTCGATTTGTTTATGAATTTTTTTCAGGTCGTGACCGGCAAAGATGTGGATCAGTTCATTGGAATATCCAATGGCCGGGGCATAGGTGTATAACCATTCGATCCTTGAGGTCTCGTAGCCCGTCTCTTCCACCAATTCCCGCCTGACGCAATCTTCCCGACTTTCACCCGAATCCACCTTCCCGGCAGGGATTTCCAAGGTTTCTCTTCCGAGGGCATAACGGTATTGCCGAACCATGAGAATCTCCCGGTCCGAAACAAAGGGCAGAATGGCCGTTGCCTCCGGATGGTCGATCTTTATTCTTTTCCCGATTTTTCCGTCTCTCAGCAATACTTCGTCTAGGGCCGCTGAAAAACTATGGGTGCTGAGCGTAGCGATTGTTTGAATTTTTTTTTCCATAACGGCAGATGACCTTTTGGCCGAGGACGGCCTCCATTTCCCGTAACATTTCGTTGCAGGGCGTGACCCTGAAATTGTGATGGGCGGAAATGAGATACTCCTTGCCCTGGCCCGGATTAACTCTGAACAGGACGGACGACTCTCCATGATACTTAAAGAGAATATCTTTGATCTCTTCCAGGTTTTCTCTTGAAAGGATCTGCTTTTCAAGGGGGAGTTCAACGGTTCTTATGATACCCTGTCTTGCCTTTTCGAGGGAAAGAATTTCCTGGGATATGACCTTGATGGCATTCTCTTCTACTTCCGCCGTGCCGCGGATGAGCAACGGTTCTTCGCTCTTCAGAAGCGGGGAGTACTGGTTGAAGACGGCCGGGAAGACCACCACTTCGATGGATCCGGTGGGATCTTCGAATTTAACAATGGCCATCTTGTCCCCCTTTTTGGTCCTCTTGATCTTGATGCTTTCGATCACCCCGGCCATATCCACTGTTGACTTGTCCGTCAGGTTCGACAGATCCTGCAGAGCACAGGTGGTCAGACGTTTGACTTCTTCCACATAACCGTCAAGTGGATGGCCGGTAATGTAAAAACCCAGGGCCTCTTTTTCCCTTCTGAGCTGCTCTCTTTCTCCCCAGGGTTCCACGTCCTGAAGTTCCAGCGTGCCGTAGGTGCCCAGTTCGTCCCCGCTCAAGGAGGCGAAAATGTTGAGCTGGTTGGTGTCGCGATTCGCACCGCATGCCCGGATGATATCATCCAGGGAAGCAAAGAGCCTGGCCCGTTCGTGGCCTGTAAAATCGAAGGCGCCGCATTGAACCAACCCTTCCAGAACCCGGCGATTGACTTTGGATCCGTCAATCCGTTTGCAGAAATCCATCAAGTTCTCGAAAGGGCCGTTTTGGTCCCGTTCCTCAATGATAGACTCGACGGCCTTCAATCCGACATTCTTCACGGCAGCCAGACCGAACCGGATGCTGTTGCCCACCACCGCAAAATCCGACTGGCTTTCATTGAGATCGGGTTGGAGAATCGGAATCTCCATTTCGCGGCATTCAGCGATATTCTTGATGGTTTTGTCCTGGTTGCCCATGTCCTGAGTCAGAAGTGCGGCCATGAATTCTACGGGGTAGTGGGCCTTCAGGTAGGCCGTCTGATAAGCGACCAGAGCGTAGGCCGCGGAGTGGGACTTGTTGAATCCGTATCCTCCGAATTTGTCGATCAAATCAAAGAGTGTCTTAGACACTTTCGTGTCGACACCATCTTCTTTGGCTCCCTCGACAAAGCGGGCCCTGTGCTTGGCCATGACTTCGGGTTTCTTTTTACCGATGGCCTTTCTCAGTTCATCGGCCTCGGCCAGGGTGTAGTGGGCCAGGATTTGACCGATCTTCATGACCTGCTCCTGGTAAAGGATCACCCCGTAAGTCTCCTTGAGGATGCCCTCGAGCTGGGGAAGCAGGTACTTGATTTTTTTCTTGCCGTGTTTCCCGTCGATAAAATCCTCGACCATGTTGCTCCCCAGCGGTCCCGGTCTGTACAGGGCCACGAGGGCCACCATGTCCTCGAAGACGCCGGGTTTGAGTCTTCTCAAGAGTTCTTTCATCCCGGAACTTTCCAACTGAAAGACACCCGTGGTCCTTCCTTCGCTGCAGAGCCTGTAAGTCTCACCGTCGTCCAGGGGGAGCTTGTCGATGTCGATACGCACATCCCTGTTTTTTTCAATCAGCTGCAGTGCCTGCTTGATGACCGTCAGGGTCTTGAGACCCAGAAAGTCAAACTTGATCAGTCCCAGTTTCTCGATCTGGTCCATAGTAAACTGGGTCATGATTTCATCGTTTGATCCCTTGAAGAGGGGGAGGTATTCAACGAGCGGGCGGTCCGAGATGACCACGCCGGATGCATGGGTCGACGCATGTCTGGAGAGCCCTTCCAGAGAGCGGGCGATTTTCAGGAGTTTTCTCTGGTGCCCTTCCCCCTGTTCCAGTTTTTTGAGTTCGGGTTCTTCGGCCATGGCTTTTTCGAGGCTTACATTCGGCCCGGCCGGGACGAGTTTTGCGATTTTGTCCACCTCGCCGTAGGGAATGCTGAGGGCTCGCCCGACATCGCGGATGACGCCCCGGGCCTTCATGGTTCCGAAGGTGATGATCTGCCCCACATTGTCACGACCGTATTTGTCCGCGACATATTGAATGACCTCGTCCCTCCCGTTGATACAGAAATCAATATCGATATCAGGCATGCTGATACGCTGAGGATTGAGGAACCGTTCAAAAATGAGGCCGTATTTTAGGGGATCGATATTGGTGATGGTGAGACAATAGGCGACGAGGGAACCGGCAGCGGATCCGCGTCCCGGACCGACAGGGATGTCGGAGCGGCGGGAGTAATCGATAAAGTCGGCCACAATCAAAAAATAGCCGGCAAAACCCATTTTTATGATGATGTCCAGCTCGTATTCGAGCCGTTCCTTGTATTCCTGCAATTGTTCCGGAGATATGGTTCCTTCTTCTTCGGCCTTTTGGGTCAGTCGTATTTCCAGCCCCTCCCAGGCTTCTTTCGTAAGCATATCATTAAGATCGGTGCCTTTGGGAACCTGGAATACGGGATACTTGTAGTTTCCGAATTCCATTTCATATTCGCAACGGCGCGCGACATCCTTCGTGTTGTCCAGGGCCTCCGAGAAATCTTCCTCTCCGAAGGAAGCGATCATTTCTTCTCGGGATTTGAAATAGAATTCATCTTTGGAAAATTTCAGGCGGTTCGGGTCGTCAATGGTTTTTCCGGTTTGAATGCAGAGGAGGGCGTCATGGGCCTCGGCGTCCTCCTTGTTGAGGTAGTGGCAGTCGTTGGTCGCCACCATGGGGAGGGACAGGTCCCCGGAAAAGTCCCTGAGCACACTGTTTACGGTATGTTGTTCGGTGAGATTGTTGGCCTGGACTTCAAGATAGAAACGGTCACGGTCGAAAATAGAGGCGAGTTCAACGGCCTTTTTCCTGGCCTCCTTGACTCTGCCCCTATTGATCATGTATGCCACGGGTCCTTTGAGGCAAGCTGAAAGGGCGATGAGACCTTGGTTGTGTTTCCTGAGTAATTCCATGTCTATCCGGGGATGATAATAGAAACCCTCCAGATGCCCCAAGGTGACCAGGTGACTGAGATTCTTGTACCCCTCCTCATTCATGACGAGAAGAACGAGGTGATAGGCGTTGGGGGCGCCGTCCGGAGACGGTCCCCGGTCCCGCCGGTCTCCGGGAGCCAGATAGAGTTCGCATCCCAGGACGGGTTTGATCCCCGATTTGGCGGCCTGTGTATAAAACTGTACGGCACCGAAGATATTTCCGTGGTCGGTAATCGCAACGGAGTCCATGCCCAACCGACCGGACTTCTCGAACAAACGCTTGATCGTAATGGCGCCGTCAAGAAGACTGTATTCGGTGTGCACATGAAGGTGGACAAAGGATGAATGGGTGGTCACGGTTTTCCCCGAGATGTATGGACCGTTGAGATCCTTTTGTGTGGTAAAAAATGTTTTCGGTATTGTAGAGTTCGAAGCGAGTATGATACGTTATATGTCAATCATCAATCAAGTCCATTTTAGGAAACAGCGGGGACAGGAGGCACCCTTTATATCCCTCTGCCAGGATTTTCAGATTAACCTCAATCAACCTTTTTTTCAAAACTCCATAAAAATTACAAGGGCATGATGACTATCAAGGATCAGGCATACTGGCAAAAGAGACAGGAAAAACTACAGGTCGAGAATCGTGAGGTCAGGGATAGACTGGCTTCTCTGAAGAAGGACTATAATAAAATTGAGAGGATCTTGCGAACCCAGAATTATTTTTTTGATGCCATGCCTGCCGGCATCCTTCTCATCCAACTGGAAAAAATCGTGGCGATCAATGAGACGGCACTGACGGAGCTGGGCTATCAACTGGAAGAATGCCTTGGAAGGGCATTTTTTGATTTTGTTCATCCCAAGATGGTCGAAGCTGTCAAAAAACTGCACAAGGACAGGCTCGCAGGTAAATGGGTTCCCTCACAGTATGAAGTGGATCTCGTAGCAAAAAACGGCCGGACGCATGAATGTGATGTTCGCGTCAAGAAGGTCAGGTTTAAAGGACGAAATGCCTTCATTTTTCTCCTGTCCCGGCAGGAAAGTAGAAAAAAGAAAGAGCGCGAACTTATTCGAACAAAAAAAATGGAGGCCTTCAGGACGATGGCATCCGGGCTGAATCGCCAAATCAACCGGAACCTCGGGATGATCAATGAGAGCATCCGAGGCATGAGAGAGGAGGAAATACCCGAGTCCCCCCATATCACGGGCAGGCTGAAGGAGATTGAGAAAGCGACCGAGAGGATTGCCAAGACCACCCTGAAGTTGGATGTGCTTGCAAGGCGTGAGAACGATCAGTCCAGCGTGCTGTCCTTTGATTTGAACAAGGTTGTCCGTGATGTCACGCTGTTGATTGAACCCAAATTGAAGAATGAATCCAAAAGGCGCGGGGTCTCCTTAGGCCTGAAGACCTATCAGAGATCCTTCTCCCCGCTTCGTGGGAATCCTGAGGAGATTCGTGACGTGATCCTTAACATGATCCTTAACGGCGTCGATGCGATGCCCGGCGGGGGGGACATTTATCTCAGCACGGAGGAAAACGGCGGGTATGCCTATATATATGTCCAGGATAGCGGTGAGGGCATTGCGGAACGGATCAACGGCAGGATTCTGGACCCTTTTTTTACCACCAAGGGTGACGGGTGTATCGGTCTCGGTCTGAGTCTTTCCTATGCCATTGTCAAAAGACATGGCGGGGATATAGAAGTGAAGAGTAAAAAGGGTCAAGGGACCATCGTCACCATCCGCTTGCCTGTCGAGAGAGAAGAATCGGAGGAGAAGCAGGTATCCAGAAGGGTCAGGGTAAAAAATGCCCATATTTTGATCATCGAGGATCATCACATGCTGAGGGAGCTGCTGTCCCAGGTGTTGGGGAACAAGGGGTTTAAGACCGAAAAGACAAACGACCCACTGGAGGGACTCAACCTGCTCAGGAAACGGTCCTTTGATTTGGTGGTCGCCGACACATCGGCTCCAGCGTTGTCGACGGCAAAGCTCGTCAAAAGGGTAAAGAAAATTGACAATGCCCTGCCTGTCGTCCTGATCTCATCCAATGAAAAAAAAGGGAATAAATTTCGTTCATTGGAGGGGATCGGGGCGGACCTGATCGTGCGAAAACCTTTGGACATGGAACAGTTCGCAAGTCACGTACTGGATGTCTTGGTCCGCAACAGCTAGTTTCCATCAGAAAACGGAAACGCACTCGATCCCGAGTTTTATTTTTGGACGGATACTCACGGGGGGCGTGTGTCCAGGACTTCCCCCAAATATTCTGATTCGAGGTATGATATGCAAATGATAGGCAATGGATTTAGGTGAATAAGCCTGGAGACAAAAGGGAGCGGCCTCTTGCCGAGAGAATGAGGCCGGGGCAAATCGAAGACCTTGTCGGACAGGAACACCTTGTCGGCGACGGTTCGCCCCTTGGAAGGGCGCTGGCGTCCGGACACCTTTTTTCGGTCATTCTTTGGGGCCCTCCCGGCACCGGAAAGACCACTCTGGCCAAACTCATGGCCGGGTATGCCCAAAATCCCTTCCGTGCCTTTTCCGCGGTCACTTCTGGCGTCAAGGACCTCCGACTGGTCATTGCCGAAGCGGAAAAGATCTATGCGTTTTCAGGCAAACCTACTATTCTGTTTGTCGACGAGATTCATCGTTTCAACAAGGCCCAGCAGGACGCCTTTTTGCCCTACGTGGAACAGGGCGTCATCATCCTTGTCGGGGCCACGACTCAGAACCCTTCCTTTGAAGTGATTCCACCCCTTCTTTCCCGGGCGCGGGTGATGGTCCTTCGCCCCCTGGAAAAGGAGGATCTCAAGACCATCCTCCAAAAGGCGCTGGAAGACAAGGAGAAGGGGCTCGGGAAGATGGAGATTCGGATCATGCCGGACGCCCTGGATCATCTCATCGATTTGTCATCGGGTGATGCCCGAGTAGCCCTCAATAATTTAGAGACGGCGGTCCATTATGCTCTGGAAGGCCGGGATGGGGAGCCCGTCCTGGATCTGAAAAGTGTGGAAAAGGTTCTCGATCGCAAGGCCCTCCCCTATGACAAGGATGGCGAGGAACACTATAATCTCATTTCAGCCTTCCATAAAAGCCTGCGGGGCGGGAATCCACAGGCATCTTTATACTGGATGTACCGGATGCTCGAGGCCGGAGAGGACCCGCTTTTCATCGCCAGACGCATGATCCGGATGGCCTCTGAAGACATCGGTCTGGCGGATCCTCAGGCCTTGCAGGTGGCCCTTTCCGCCTTTGAATCATGGCAAAAGGTCGGCCCCCCCGAGGCAGAGCTTGCCCTGGCGCAGGCCGCCGCTTATCTGGCTTCGGCCCCCAAGAGCAACGCCCTCTATCTGGCCGAGAGGTCTGTCAAGGCCGAAATCCGGGAATCGGGCCCACTTCCCGTTCCCCTCCATATCAGAAACGCCCCGACCCGATTAATGAAGCAACTGGGCTATTCCCGAGGCTACCGCTATCCGCATAATTATCCGAGGGGCTGGATTCAGCAGGAATACCTCCCTGAGAAACTGAAAAACCACACCTTCTATCGGCCTACGTCGAGGGGATTCGAGAAGGAAATCAGAAAACGGTTGGAGAAAATGAAGACGAAGGAATGATCCTTTTTGTCGTGAATGCGGTTTCCGAAACAAATCCTATTTGTATGAGCTTAGCTTTTTGAAAAGATGAAGGTCCCGGGTCATGGTAATCTCTTTTCAAAAACGAGGGCCCAACGGGAAACTCTATGAAAACGGGGCAACGAGGGCGGCGATGAACCTCGGGCAGACAACTCTTGGGCGAAGAGGTGCATGGCGAATGTGGGAGATGCGCTTCGCCCGCCTTGGCGATGTTCTTGTGCGGATTCCGGGGCAGCGTTTTTCTCGTTTTTGAAAAGAGACTGTCATGCCCCGTCCATAGATGGATGGGTTCTTGAAAGCTAAACAGTTCCTACTACTTGAATTTGCATGGTATCTAACATCGGTATGCGCTACGAAAAAGGAGGATATAGCGCCGCTCTGAGCGGCACAGACCTCCAAGATCTCCAGGCGGACCGACGGTTCAGACCTCGTTCCCATCCAGTTCAGAGAGTAATTGCCGTGACGTCATAATCCTGAAGAGGGGATAAAGGGCGTTTCGCCGATAGATGTTCAGGGTGCTTTCATGCGCCTCCCGGGTTACGGCGGTCGTGCAGTCTTCCAGGATGACCGTTTTATAGTCTGAGCAGACGGCATCCATGGCCGTGGTCAAGACGCAGAAATTCGAAGAAATTCCGGCCACTGCGCAAAGGGTGACCCCCCTTTCTTTGAGCCAGGTGTCGAGGTCAGTACCAAAAAAGGCCGAAAACCGGGGTTTGGGCAACCAGAGATCCTCTTCCGTAAGGATCAATTCGTCAATGACCTCCGCACCGGGGGTCCCTGCCAGGGAATGGGGTTTCATTTTTCCCTTGAAAATAAAATCTTCCCTGTGAAAGGCGTCCGTGGAAAAGACCACGGGCCAGTTTTTTTTCCTAAAGGCCCGGGTCAGGTCGTTGATGGGCCCGATCAGTTCCTTGGCCAGGGGTGTAATCGGGCTTTTCTTTGTTTCATCGAAGTTATCTTTGACCATATCGATAATGAGCATTGCCGGGGTCTCCCGGGTTTCATTTCCCATTTTTCATCTCCTTTACGCGCGTGATAATCATCGAAGCAGCTGTTTCAATCTGTGATATGTCGTTGGATCTTCCGGTTGTCAGCCTCAGCGTTCCCATCCCCACCTCCGGTGGGACGCCCATGGCGGCCAGGACATGGGAGAGTTTGACCTTTCTATCATGACAGGCGGCCCCGGTGGAAGCAAAAATGGCGGGGAGCCCTTCCAGTATCCCTCCGCCGTCAATACCCGGGACCGAGATATTGAGGGTATTCGGGAGCCTGTGTTCCGGGTGCCCGTTCAAGGAAAGTCCATCCAGGCCCTCAAATAAAAGGGTCTCCAACCGGTCTCTCATTTTCGCCATATGTTCCATATGTTTTTCGATCCGTTCCGCGGCTAATCGACAGGCGGCGCCGAGGCCTACCGAGAGCATGACATTTTCGGTTCCGGGCCTTCTTCCGTCCTCCTGTCCCGCTCCGTGTATCAAAGGGGTCAGGTTTTTGTCCTTTCTGATAAACAAGGCCCCGACGCCCTTGGGACCGTATAGTTTATGGCCTGCGACACTCAGGAAATCGACACCCAGGTCATCCACATCAACGGGCACTTTGCCGAGGGCCTGGGCGGCGTCGGTGTGCAGGGCGACTTCGTGCTCCTTCGCTATTTTTGCGATGTCCTTGACGGGCTGTAAGGTGCCTGTTTCGTTATTGGCCAGCATGATCGAGATCAGTTTTGTGCGGGGCCGGATGGCCTTGCGCACATCCTCCGGGTCCACACGGCCGAAACGGTCCACCGGCAGAAAATCGACTTCCGCCCCCAATTCCATGAGGAAAAGGGCAGGGTTCAGGATGGCTGGATGCTCGATGGACGACGTGATAAAATGGCTGTCTTCAGGACGTTTCAAGTCGATGACACCTTTCAGAACGGCATTGTTGGATTCCGTGCCTCCTGAGGTGAACACCACCTCATGGTTATGGCATCCCAGAAGCAGGGCCACGCTCCGTCGCGCCTCTTCCAGGGCGTTTTTTGCCCGGAGGCCGAGGTCATAGGGGCTGGAAGGATTGCCGTATTCCTTTTCGATGAAGGGCATCATGGCCTTGGTCGCTAAGGGATCCATCGGCGTGGTGGCGTTATGATCCAGATAGATATAATCGGTCTTTGCAAATGCGGTCATGGGGCGCTCCATGAAAAAGGTTTGTTTCGTTTTAGAAAACCGGGTATTTCCCCGCGTAACGGGATTGTCTGTGGGCCAGGTTTTTTTTAACCTTGCGAGACAATTTATTATGTTGGGACCAGTAAGACAAGGAACTATTCCCAAAATCCACCGCCTAATTTGCATATCATGTCTGAAATAGGGGCATTTAGGTTCATTCCTGATCACCAGCAAGGCAGTAGATTTTTTAGTCTTTTGAAAAAATGAAGGTTCTTGGTCATGACCAGTCCACGGCTGAATGGGTTTCAAAAAGCTAACCCGTTACGATGTCTGCAAGTTGAGCCAGCAAAATCACGCGAAGCGCGGGACAGATAATGTCTAGACAGTATCTTCTTTTAGACGGCCCTTTGAGCGCTGTTCTTTAACATTGCATGCTCGTATTCCAGCCATAGAAAACCCCTTTGAGGTTAAACCAAAGTCGGGTCCTCTGGACCCGGATTCTTTGTTGACCTCAGTCGGCTTTTACAGTCTCTTTCAATGCTTCAATCGGCGAAGAGTACTCCAAGAGACCCGGAATGGAGAAACCTTCAGGAGTCCGGAGCATAGGCGTGAAGAAGATTGCCTGGAAAGGTTCTACGGTTTTCCGGGGGCATGGGGCGCCCATTTTGTCAATTGACAACTCATTCTATTGGTGATAAATTCCTTTCTTTTTTAGAATCAAGTACTTTTAGGAACTTGTTATACCTTTCAGCTGCGGATCAACACTCAAACAAGGGAGATGTCCTATGGCATCCGAGAAAAACAAGAATTTCATACTCTGGTTCAATGAAATCGGCATTGGTGACGTCCCAATGGTGGGCGGAAAAAACGCCTCTCTAGGCGAGATGTATCAGAAACTGCACGGCAAAGGCATTAATATCCCTAATGGTTTTGCCATCACGGCCTATGCCTATCGGTATTTTATCAAGTATGCAGGTATTGAGGAGGAGATCAAAAAGGTTCTGGAAGAACTCGATACCAGCGACATGCAAAACCTCATGAGAAAAGGGCGGGAAGTTCGCGATATTATTCACCATGCAGAGTTTCCTCCAGACCTGGTTCAGGCCGTCTATAAGGCCTATGACAAACTCGAGGAAGAGTTCGGGCAAAAAGGGTTGGACGATCTGGATGTGGCCATCCGATCCTCCGCCACAGCCGAGGATCTTCCCGACGCCTCTTTTGCAGGGCAGCAGGATACCTACCTGAATATTCGTGGTAAGCGACGGGTTCTGGACGCCTGCAGAAAATGCTTCGCCAGTCTCTTTACCAATCGGGCCATATCCTATCGCCATGACAAAGGATACGGTCAATTTGACGTCTCGCTGTCCATTGCCGTGCAGAAAATGGTCAGGAGTGATTCGGCCTACTCCGGCGTCATTTTTTCCATTGATACGGAAACCGGATTCAAGGACACCGTATTCATCACCGGCGCCTATGGGTTGGGGGAAAACGTGGTCCAGGGCACCGTGAATCCCGATGAGTTCTATGTGTTTAAGCCGACCCTGAAGATGGGTAAAAGGGCCATTATCAGCCGCAAGGTAGGCGACCGGGACATCAAGATGGTCTACTCCATGGAGGATGACGCCACAGTGAAAAATGTGGCGACGACCCTCACCGAAAGACACCGCTACGTCCTGGATGACGATGAGATCCTGAAGCTTGCCGAGTGGGCCTGCATCATTGAGGACCATTACAGCAAGGAGGCCGGGTACTTCAAGCCCATGGATATCGAATGGGCCAAGGATGGCGACGGGGAACACGTGGGAACAGGTGAGCTGTTTATCGTGCAGGCGCGACCGGAAACCATCCATTCCCAGAACACTTCAAATACCTATGAAAACTACAGGTTGCTCGAAAAGAGCGACGTCGTGGCCGTCGGAACGGCCGTCGGCACCAAAGTAGGTAAGGGGGTTGCCAATCTTATCGAATCTTCGGCCCAGATCGAACAATTCAACAAGGGAGAGGTCCTTGTCACGAGCATGACGGACCCGGACTGGGAACCCATTATGAAGATCGCATCGGCGATTGTCACCAACAAAGGCGGACGCACATGCCATGCGGCGATTGTCTCCCGGGAACTGGGCATCCCCTGCGTCATCGGCACGGGGAATGCCGACGAGATCATCAAGCGCGGTGAGGAACTCACCGTCTCCTGCTGCGAAGGTGAAACCGGCTACGTGTATCGCGGACTCTTGAAATACGAAGTCGAGACGCTTAACCTGGAAGAGATCCCCTCGACGCGGACCAAAATCATGATGAATGTGGGGATGCCGGAAAAGGCCTTCACCCAGGGAATGATTCCTAATGACGGGGTCGGGTTGGCAAGGGAGGAGTTCGTCATCAATGCCCATATCGGGATCCATCCCCTGGCCTTGATCGGGTACGAAGAGCTGCGAAAGAAAGCAAAGAATGACCAGCGTATTGCAGGGGTGGTTTATCATATAGACGAAGTTACATCGGTATATGAAAGTAAGACACAGTTTTTTGTCGACAAACTTGCGGAAGGTGTGGGTCGCATCGCGGCCGGTTTTTATCCCAATGACGTCATCGTTCGACTTTCCGATTTCAAGACCAACGAATATGCCAACCTTACCGGCGGATTCCTCTATGAACCGGAAGAGAGCAATCCCATGATCGGCTGGAGAGGGGCCTCGCGCTACTATGATGAGACCTTCAAGCCGGCCTTCGAACTGGAGTGCCGGGCTCTTTATAAGGCCCGAAGCGAGATGGGCTTGACGAACATCAAGTTGATGGTCCCCTTTTGCAGAACCCCTGAGGAGGGAAAGAAGGTCGTTGCGTTGATGAAGGAATTCGGTCTCGTGCAGGGCGAGGAGGATCTCGAAATTTATGTCATGTGTGAGATTCCCAGTAACGTGATCCTGGCCGATCAGTTCGCCGATATCTTCGATGGCTTTTCAATCGGATCCAACGATCTGACTCAGCTTGCTCTGGGGCTCGATAGGGATTCATCGCTTGTCTCTCACATCTATGACGAAAGGAGCGACGCGGTCAAGCGGTTGATCTCCGATGTGATCAATGTGGCCAAGAAAAAGGGGCGCAAGATTGGAATCTGCGGGCAGGCGCCCAGCGATTTTCCTGAATTCGCAGAATTTTTGGTGGAATGCGGTATTGACTCCATGAGCCTCATCCCGGATACGGTCATTAAGACCAGGCTGGCCGTTGCGGCAAAGGAGAAGGCTTTAGGCATAACAACAGAGATTAAGAAGGGAGAATAGCATATCTGATGTTTTTATCGGGTGCCTGGGACCCCAACCAGCCGTGTCTGCTCATTGAGATAAAAACATAGCAAATTGTGCATTCTGTAGGAATGTTCTTCTGAGAACAATTACCTGCCATATTTTTCCTATGCCTTTTTGAGAGCATTATCATGGAATAAGGCACAATAGGGTCGGTTGGGCGCCTTTTCAAAATAAAGGAGGCCAAAAATGGAGCTGCATTTCGGCTTGACTCGTTTGCTAAATATCCTGAGTTGCTTTTCCATTGGAATCCCACTAGCTATTATTCTGCGCAGCTATTTCGGGACTATAAGGCTTACCGCGAGCAACTTGACTGGAACCATGCTGTATAAATTGCATATAATTAATGCATTATTGATTGTATCTATTGTATTTTCATTTTCTGCCGTGATTTTTGTTTTGCTATATATAAAATAGGAGCAAATGGAACATATCAGAATACTCGGAACCGGTTCCTATGTCCCGCCTAAAGTTCTCAGTAATTTTGATCTTCAGAAAATGGGGCTAGACACCACGGATGAGTGGATTGCTCAGCGTACGGGTGTCCGGGAAAGAAGGATAGCCGACCCGGACGTTACGACTTCGGATATCTCGCTTCAGGCCTCGCTCAAGGCCCTTGATATGGCGGGGCTGACCGCCAAGGATCTGGACCTGATTATTGTGGGAACCATTACGCCGGACACCTGTTGTCCGTCTGCGGCAAACTGGCTCCAAGCCAAGCTGGACGCCCCCCAGGCCGTGACCTTTGACATAACGGCCGCCTGTTCCGGATTTATCTTTGCCATCAATGTCGCCACTCAATATCTTCTGACGGGCGCCGCCAATCGTGTGCTCGTCTTGGGTGCCGAGATCATGACCCGGACCCTCGACTGGACGGACAGGAAGACCTGTATACTCTGGGGCGACGGGGCCGGGGCCGCCGTTCTTGCAAAGGGGGAAGAAGGACATGCGATCCTGTCTTCCCACACTCATACGGATGGGGCCGGCGGCCAAGACTTGCTGATGCCGGGGGGCGGATCCAAAACGACTCCGATAACTCACGAAAGCGTTGAAAAGGGCCTCCACACCCTTAACATGATTGAGGCCAATGCCAGTTTTCGGGTGGCGGTGCGGCATTTTGTGGAATCTATTCGGGAGGTGGCGGATTTCAATGGTGTCGCTGTTGAGGATATTGATTGGTTCATCCCTCACCAGGCCAACCTGCGCATGTTTCATTCCATGGCCAAAAACCTGAAAGTCTCTATGGATCGGTTCTACGTGACGCTTCACAAATACGGCAATATCTCTTCTGCTTCTTGTGCGATCGCCCTGGACGAGGCCGTGCGGGATGGGAGCATCAAAGAGGGGAATTTGATTTGCGTGCCCGTTTTCGGGGGCGGATTGACATGGGGCAGCACTCTGATAAGGTGGTAAGAACTGCTCCCCTGATCCACCATCAAGGCTTCATTCTGTCCCGCGCATCGGGGGATTGCCTTCCAGCCTGAGGCGCAAGCGTTCGTTCCTCCCTACAGGCCGGAGGTCATACGACTCAGTCGTCCCTCCTCCCGCACACTGCAGTGGGATCTGCAAGGCGGCGTCCACACCACAGTCTGACTCTGGGTTGTCTTAAAAAAATCGCAAACACAGATAGTTATATTCATATCCGGAGACGAATGTCCTAAATTGAATTTGACAAGTTTTGATTTTGGGGTATAAAATCATCTTGTATGATTGTTCTTTTTTACAGGGCAAAGAGCGGGGCAAATACAGGGGAAGGTGGTTTTTTTTCGGTTAATCTTTCGTTGATGAAAGGAGGATGAGATGGCGGACAAATCATCAGTACCCCTGATCAGGACAATGTCCAGCAAAGACCTCCAAGGTATTACAGAGATCGATGAAAAAGTGCTCGGTCAATCAAGACCGGAATATTGGGAAAAGAAACTGGCAAAGGTCGAACAACAATCACCCGTGGCCTCCATGGTAGCCGAAATGGATCAAAAGGTCGTGGGTTTTATCATCGGAGACGCCAGTGGCTGGGGATACGGCGCGCCGAAAAGTATCGGCTGGATCGATACGATCGGTATTGATCCCGATTATCAGAGAAGGGGTATCGCCGATATGCTCATGGTCGAGATGATCAACAACCTTAAAAGGTTGGGCGTCGATACCATAAACACATTCGTGAATTGGCGTGATTGGACTCTCCTGCAATTTTTCGATGCCAGTGGATTCCAGCGGGGATCGATGATCAATTTGGAACTGAAAATCTAAAAGCCGCCTCTATTCAAGGATCATTTCACGGATTCAAGATAAAGCAGAATAATACATGGGCCACTGAAAAACGACGGCCCTTTTTTATTCGGCTACGCCGTAATTCCGCATGATACCCTGCAGCTTGCTGCGAGGAGTTTCATTTATGTATTGTGGTGTTTTTTTTCAGGTGCTCTCTTACCTTGGAAAAAAATCGGGATTTATCCACATAGGATTCGATTCTCAGGCTCACCTCTTCGCTCCCATCCTTGTTTATGAATAAAATGGTTGGAACCCCTCTGATGCGATAACGCCCCAAGATTTCATCTTGCGATGCGTGTCTTGTGGTCAGGTCCACGCGCATCATCATGATCTGACGACTCAAACCGAGGACCTCTGGATCGGTGAAGACCTTCCTTTCCATGGCCCGGCAGGGGCTGCACCAGTCGGCGGAGAAGTCCATAATCAGGGGTTTCTTTTCTGACTTGGCACTGGAAACAAGGTTTTCATGATAGGGAATCCATCGGATCCCTGCCTTTTCGGTGCCGCCATAGAAAAAATAGGCGACAACCGCCCCGATCATGATGAGACCGAACGCTCGCTTGAAGATCGAAAACCTCTTCATCATCTTTCCCGTCCGATCAATCCACCCAAGATGGATCCCCGCTAGGACAGCAATTCCTCCCAGGATGAGAGACTTGTCCATAATATGGGAAAACAGGGGGCTGATTACGTAAGCGGCCATCCCGATGAGGACCCAGCCCATGAGTTTTCTGATCCAGACCATCCAGTCGCCTGACACGGGCAACCGGTTGGATACCCCTGAGAAAAAGGCGAGTACCGTGAGGGGGAGGCCAAGCCCGATGCTCAAGACAAAGAAATAGAGAAATCCCAGGAAGGGCTTGCCCAGCCGGCCGACATAGGTCAAGAGCCCCAATAAGAAGGGGCCGAGGCACGGAGCCGCCAGAATGCCCAAGGTTAGGCCCATGAAAAAGGTGCCGAAATAGCCGCTGTATTGACGGGATGCCAGTCGATTTAAACCGGAAGGCATGCGGAATTCCCAGAATCCCAGGGAACTCAGCCCTAGGGCAATGAGAATAGCGGCCACGGTAAGAAGCACGTATGGATTTTGAAGGGCCGCGCCCAACAACCGGCCGGAGAGGGCGGCGGACAGTCCGAGCACGGAGTTTGTAAAGGCTAGTCCCGCCATGTACAGAACACAATGGATCACGGTGCGGCCACGGAAGTCTCTGCTCTTTCCGCCGAAATAGGAAACCGTGATGGGAATGAGGGGATAGATGCAGGGCGTCAGGTTGAGGGCGAGGCCTCCGAGGAAAATAAATATGAGGGTCAGGAAAAGTCCGGCGTCCGCCGTCAATCCGAAGGGTCCGCTCTTCTCTTCTTTGTTCTCCAGTTGAGCGAGGAAAAGAGACCGATTCAGGGCTTTGACCGGCGCCCCTTTAGGGGCGACCAGAAAGGGCACGGACAGAGAGACGTCTTCAGGGGGGAGGCATGCTGAAGCGGAACAGGCCTGATAGGAAAGACGGCCTTCGAGGACATTCGGCCCCGGTAAGGTCTCTTCATGGACGACGAGGGTTGCTCTGACCAAGATCTGACCGGAAAGGACCTCGATCGGATCCGAGGTGTATTGAAACGTCTTTTTTTCAGGTTGAGGAAAGCGAAATGCCTCGAGATTCAATCCCGGCCGGGAAGAAAAAGAGAGCGTGGTGGGCACGATCTCTTTTCCGTCCTTTTCCGCGGTGTGTATGGCCCAGGATTTCGCGACCCTGAGACGCACGACAATGGGGTAGCGTCCCCCGGCCGGATAGCGGTCTTGTGAATGAACAATCTCCATGCTGACGGTTGAAGCCCGCGAGACGGGGACGATGCAAAAGAGAAGAAAGGTAAAGATAAGAAATAAATGAACCGATGGTTTTTTCATGGGCAAAGAATCCACCAGGATATGTATATTTACTTCCGAGGTGCATATCCTTTGAAGCACTGATCGGGCCCCAGAGGAAAAATGGGTTTATTTTCGAAGTGTTCGGGGATATAAGGAAAGATAAGAGGTTCAGGGGGAAGTGTCAACCGAATATGGGCGATGGTGTTGGACACGGCCGACGAACGGGATCTATCACCGTAAAAAATCAGGAGTTACACCCTTATGAAACGTTCGGATGCAATCAGGAAGTTCTATGTAGAGTCCATTCCCGGTGCAAAAGTGGAAGGGAACCTGCTCAAGGCCCCGTGCCCCTTTTGCTCGGGTGGGGACCGGGAAAAACCCGGCACCCTGGTGGTCTATCTGGATCCACAGAGTTCTCTCATGGGGTATTTCAGGTGCCTGAACAGATGCAGACCGGGAGGGTTCGCCCCGTATTTCGGCAGAATCATGGGTATAGAGCCCCTCAAGATTCCCGGCTATGATCCCGACAGGGAGACCTACGTGCAGGATATCCTGTACCCCACGAAAAATCTCAATGCCGAAATAAAAAAATTTCTCAGGCTGATGGGGGAAGGAGAATTTGGCCACTTCGAGCCCTACGGCATATCGAGAGGCGTCCTGGAGGAGATGAGGGTAGGCTATAACGGGCGTTATCTGGTGTATCCCTATGTCATGGAGGACGGCAACTGTTATGCGGCCCGGTGCGTGTTGCCGGAAAGAGAGGATGATTTCTTTTGGCATGGAGATGAACGTTTTTTTTCAGAGGGGTTCCAAATTTTCAATGTGCAGGAAATAGCGCGGTGCGAAGACGGCGCCCTCTTCATCGCGGAAGGGGAGCAAAATCTCCTCGCCCTCAAGGCGCTGGGGTACCCTGGGGTGGCCGTACCCTCGTTTGCCGATCTGGAAGCGTTCAATCATGAAAGGTTGGCCCTCATCAACCATCTCTTTTTGGTGGTAAACCACTCCCCGGAAGCGCAACTTTCTGCGCGCGCCCTGGCTACCCGGCTGGGGTTCAAGGTCAGAATTCTCGCATGGCCATCGGGGCTGAAGCGGGGGTACACCCTCTGTCAGCTGGCCAAGGACAAGGGGAAGAAATTCAGGGGGATGGTGTCGTCTATGATAAAGACATCCAAGTCTTTTTCCCCGCTTGCTTCCCCTGAAAGAGAGCATCATCAATTTTTTTCCATGGTTGAAGAACTCAAGGGAAAGGAGCGCCTCGGTCTGATTTCAGGGTTTGAAAAGATGGATTCATCACTCGATGGAATCCGGGGTATCAATATCATGGGCGGTCAACCCAAGGCCGGCAAATCCTGTTTTTTTATGCAGGTTTCTACAGAAGTCGCATCCAGAAAGGTCCCGGTCATCTATTATGATTTTGAAAACGGCCGGCAGAAAATTTATATACGTTCTCTGTGCCGTCTCAGCAGGTTATCCGAGAAGGACATCAGACTCAATGCCGGGGAAGAGGAGACGTCGGATAGATTGTCCGAGGCCCGGGTGACATTCAGGGATCTGTTGCAATATTTCAGGGTGGTCACGGACCGAAGGCTGAACCCCGAGATCATGAGAAGACAGATCGATTTTCTCAAGCTCGAAACAGGGAGTGATCAGGTCCTGGTCGTTGTGGACAGCCTTCACAAACTGCCCTTCAAGAACCTCTCTGAGAGGAGAACGGGAATCGATGAATGGCTGCGACATCTGGAGTCCATCCGGGACGAACAAAACGTTGCCTTTCTGGTCATCTCGGAACTCTCTCGCGGGGAGGGGGGACATTACAGTGAGGTTCCGGATTTGGGCGCCTTCAAGGAATCGGGGGATATCGAATATAGCGCCGACAATGCCATGATTCTCATGCCGACGTGGAATTCCCTGGACCCCATCTCCGTCGATGAGAGGAAAAGTGCCCTTTGGCTCGCGGCGAGCAGGGAAAACACTCCCGGAAAGATCGCAGAGTATGTCCTTGAGTATCCCTACTGGGGTTTCAGGGAGTTATGATCGATGCCCTGTATCAAAGCGGTCTTCGGCAGGATGGGGGCTCCTTGTTGCCGTCGAGGACCTTTTTCATGCGATCCCTTTCCGCCCTGAGTTTTCGGAGCCGGTCCTCGATGGAGACCTTTCGGTCATTCGGAACAATCCGCAGGAGCTCTTCAATCTCTTCAACTTTACGGCGCAGGACGTAAAGTTCCCGTGCGATCATGCAAATGGGTGCAGCCATCCTGTTCCTCCCATCATGCAATGGACGCGGGATCAAGCGGTATGCTACATACACGCTCGTTTTTGAACCGGGTCATCACGGGTTCCTCCCGATCCTTCTTGGGGCGGAGGGTTTTCAGCCACTCCCTAAGCCTCTCGATCTCTCGTTTGATAAATGGGATCATTTCCTTTCGGATTTTGTCCTCTGCGTTTTTCTCCAGCCTTTTCAATTCATCCATGAGTGCTTTGAGTTGATCCTGTAGCTCTTTATATTCCTCGCTGTCGACGTTCTCATCCTCTCCGTCTTTTGAAACGATCAACGGCGTCGGAGCCCTTCCGTCCTCTTCCGATCCATTTCGATCAGGCCGATGGCCTGAGACCGGTGACAGGTCCCAGACGAGGAAGGAAAAAAAGAAAAGAAAAAGAAAAATTTTTTTACGCATCTTGGCCTCTCGGTTTTGGAGTCGTCCCATCCTCCCGAAAAATCTGCAAAGCTCGGTCTAAGGTAAGATCATATCAGATTTCCAACCTCTTCCGGTGAGAATGGCAAATGGGCGAAAAGTTTTTTTTCCACTTCTTTGGCCATGTCAAAGTTCCATCTGATCCGGATGCGAAGGTGGTGGTTGTCTTTTCCGTAACGTAAGAGGAGGTATTTCAGCCGTTCTTCCAGGCTTACAACGACGTCGTGATTGACCCTCTTGTCCGCATAATACACGATCTCCTTTTCTGATATGTCGCCTTGGGGGTCATAGTTTTTCAGTCTCACATGCTGACCGACGATTTCAGCTATTTCAGCGAGGTCATTCTCGATACAGATCATTTTTCCCATGGCGGCGTGGTCTTCTCCGGTCCTGAGGCAGGGTGTTTTGGCAATGTCGTGCATCAGGGCGCCGGCACTCGTTATCCCGAGGGATACGGTTTCCCCGGATGCCATCAGGCCCCGGGCGATGATTCCGGCAACCTTTTCCACCACGACGGAGTGTGCTTTGATATTATTGAGCATTTCATATTTATTCATGAATTCATGACAATCTACAATCGAAGGAACCATACCTTTTGCCTCTTCCTCCCGGATTTCGAAACAGCAGAATAAAATTTAGGAAATAACCCGAGTAGATCTCCCAGCGGCCTGGTTTCGGTGGTCTCGGTTTTATAATCGCTTCAAAAAAACTTCATCATGGCCGTTGGTGATCATTCGAATCCATTTGGGTCATATTGGGCATTTTTTTCGTTGAAGTCAATGGCCAAGAGGGCCTTTTCATTGCGGTTTCGCCCTCTTGCCCCGGCCGATGATAAGAATGGTGGTTCCCGAAATACCGTTCAAGTAATCCAGGGGTTTGCCGATTAGAATATGTGAACGCATTTGATAGGCCTTTACCCCGGCACTCAGTATGAATGACGGTTTATTTTTGAAATAACAAGCGATTTCGGAAAGTTGCCATCGGGTAAAACAAGCTGTTTTAGCGGCAGACAGGGTCGAAATTCGACCCGCGATGATATCATGATGTTGGTGCTCGACGGCGTGTTCGAGTTTCGGAACCCCTGATTTCCGTCCGGGCATTACTGCGATCTGAAGACAACCCTTTGAGTTGTAATCATGCTTATTCCGGCACTCATCACCTTAGAGGACAGAAGGAAGGAGGAGAGAGTTTCCCCTGATACTCCTGATTTCATATCTGCGATTTTCAGGTGGGAAAAGGGCTTCTGTAAGGCGCAAACCTATGAATTGGATATCCTCAATTACTCCATGCGCGGCCTTGCCCTGCTCCTCATTAAAAAGGATGATCATTTGTTCACAAGTCTTGAATCAGGAGACAGGATATCGGAGATGATGCTTTTTGCAGAATCCGCACTTACAGTCGTGAATGGTACGGTCAGGCACAAGACATGCATTGAGGACGGTGCCTATCGGCGTCATTTTGTGATCGGGATAGAAACCGATGTGGATCTTTTTCCGGCCAAAAGCGAATTAGCCCTCTCCGGCGTCTTAAACGGCATGGATGTTGCCTGTTGTCTCCATTCACCGGCAATAGAATAAAGGTATCGCGAAAATATGGTCGATCGCGAAATCCAAAAATATTAAGAAAGTATTGGGTCAATACAAATGCCAAAAGCGGCTCCTAAAGATTCTTCGAGGCATCTCAAATCCATCCCATCAAAAAAGTCGAGCCTGAAGGCCACGGTCAAGGACCAGTCCGGTGCGGGAAAGACAAGAATCGGAGAGATTCTGTGTAAAGAAGGTCACATCACCAGTGGACAACTTCAGGAAGCGCTCGGCATCCAGAAAAAAAACGGGGGGAGGCTTGGTGCAGTTCTTCTAAAGCTCAACTATATTGAAGAGGAAACCATTGTCAATGTCTTGAGCCGGATCCACAATTATCCGGCCGCCGCCATCAGAAAAATGACCCCCGAACCCGAGGCCATCAAGGCCGTCCCCTATGAACAGGCCAAGAAATATATGGCCTTTCCCCTGGCCATCAAGGAAAAGACACTCGATATTGCCATGGCGGAACCTACGGACACCACGGCGATCGAGGAACTGCAGACGGCAGTAAAGATGGCGTTAAGCGCCTTCGTTTCCAGTGAAAAAGATATCATCGAGGCCTACAAAAAATACTACAAAATCAGCGACGAGGAGTACGATAGCTTTTTTGCCAAAAAGGAGGAAGAAGAGGAGCAGAATGATCTTCCGGTCACCCAGATTGAAGACATCGGGTCTCTCGTTTCAGAGGCAGCGGGGGACATGGAGCTCGAAACCGGCTTTGAAGAGGAAATTCAGGACGAGTTTTCAGCTGGTGATGCGCCGATCATCAAACTCGTCAACGGTATCATGATCAAGGCGGTCAATGATGAGGTCAGCGATATTCATATTGAGCCCTATGAAAAATCACTGCAGGTAAGGTACCGATTGGACGGCGCCCTTTATAAATCCATGAACCTGCCCCTCACCATCAAAAACGCCCTGATCTCAAGGATCAAGATCCTGGCCAATTTAGATATTTCCGAACGGCGCGTACCTCAGGACGGCCGGATTAAGTTGCGTCTGGGAAAGAATAAGGCGATTGATTTTCGTGTCTCCACATTGCCCACCCTTTTCGGAGAGGGCATTGTCATGCGAATCCTGGACCCGAGTGCCCTGAATGTGGATCTTACGAAAATGGGTTTTGAGACCGAGACCTTTGAAGGCATCAAACGTTGTATCCAAAGACCTTATGGCCTCCTGCTCGTGACAGGTCCAACGGGTAGCGGTAAGACAACGACCCTCTATAGTATTCTCAACATGCTCAATAAAGAGGATACCAAGATCCTCACCGCTGAGGACCCCGTCGAGTTCAACTTCAGAGGAATCAATCAGGTCATGGTGAAGAACGAAGTGGGGATGACCTTCGCCGCAGCGCTCAAGTCATTCCTCAGGCAGGACCCGGACATCATCATGGTCGGAGAAATTCGAGACATGGAGACGGCGGAGATCGCCATCAAGGCGGCCATGACCGGCCATCTGGTTTTCAGTACCCTTCATACCAACGACTGCCCTTCAACCATCGGGCGAATGGTGGATATCGGATTACCGCCCTATATGCTGGCCTCCTCCGTGACCATGGTCCTGTCCCAGCGTCTGGCCAGAAGACTATGTCCAAAATGCAGGGCACCCATTGATCTCCCTGATGTGAAAGAATTGGAGGCCATAGGGTTCAGAAAAGACGAAATTCCGGACCTGTCATTGTACGGCCCAAGGGGATGCCCGGCATGTAACTCCGGCTACAAGGGTCGCGTCGGGCTCTACGAACTCATGGAGGTGACCGATGAAGTCGCCAAGGCCATCAATGCCGGGGTCGCTGAGGATCAATTGCGAAAGACGGCCATCCAGGAAGGCATGGTGACACTGCGGGAAGCCGGCCTGGAAAAACTCCGCCAGGGGGTCACCTCTATGGATGAAGTCCTCAGGCGGACGGTGATCACCAAGGAAGCCATGCCGGCATACCTCGTCAGCCCGGACATCGAACATTACGAGGACAAGGACGTCATCATCCGTGAAGGCAACAAGGATCAGGACTTTTTCAAACTCGTCCAGGGTGGTCTCATGGTCGTGAAACAGGGGAAAAAAATTGCGGATATCGTACAGCCCGGAGAATACTTTGGAGAAATGGCCGCGATATCCGGCGAACCTCGGTCCGCAAGCATCATCTCAAAGGGCCGTTCCATTATAAAACGTTTTCCCGGGGGCAAACTCGACGAAGTCATTCAGAAGTATCCGGAGGTAGCCAAGCACCTCTTTGAGGTCATTGTAAATCGTCTGGATGGTTCCAACAGGATTAACGTCAGGTTGGTCAACGAGTTGATGCAGAAAAAACATTAGGGGCGTTGATGAGCGAGTTTCCATCCGGAAATGGCTCATTTCTGACCTGGAAATTCTTTTGTGCCCAAATTTTATTTTTCGATCATTTTTCGGAAGGGCGTGTTCCTGACGTAGGCCCACCTTTTGTCCCCGGAACTGCGTTCGGGCATCTGTGCATTGTGCATCAGAGGCGGCCTCAATGACTTGAGGTCGAGCGAATGGACCCTTACCCAGGCTTCTCCGGAGGGTAGGACATCCGTGGCATAATCCATCAGGACCTGCCCGTTATCAAAGACCTGTGTGGTCAATTCTCTTCCGGTCTTGAAATTGCCGATGGTCGCATCGGGCACCACCTCCGCGAGATTCCATCCTGCAAAAGAAATGCCATGGCTCAACCCCCGCTTTAAATGCAGAAATGTCCTATGTGTTCAGTGTCTTACAGTATTTTTCCGAAAGATTGATCCACGCATTCGAGGTCAAACCGGGAAAAATCTGCCTCCTTCCGCCCTCTGATTGCCCTCCCGCATCGTTATTTCGAATCCGTGGCCGGGTCCAAATGCATTGACACCGTTGAATCGCCTCACTTACGATAAGATATCAAAGACCCGGGGAAGAGGAGGGAGGCGCCATGAAAAGGGAATGGGGACCAGGTATCCCGAAGCCGCTTATCCCCTTTATCGCTATCGTTTTAGTGATTCTGACAGCCGTGGCGGTCCGGCAGATACCGGGGATGCCCGAGGCAAGGGCTGAGACGGGGGAAGATGCCATGTACCGCGTATTGCGCGAACGCATGGTCAAAAATCAGATCTCCCACCCCCCCGATTACCGGGATCCCGTAAAAGCTCCGGAGGTGCTGGATGCCATGTCGTCTGTGCCCCGTCATTTGTTTGTCGATCCACGGGATGTATCCAGGGCATACAGCGATTACCCCCTTCCCATCGGGTACGGTCAGACCATATCCCAGCCTTACATCGTGGCCCTGATGACCGAAATGCTCAAAGTCGGGGCACAACACAGGGTGCTGGAGGTGGGCACGGGTTCCGGTTACCAGGCCGCGGTCTTTTCCCATATGGCTGAAAAGGTTTTTAGCGTCGAAATCGTTGCGGCCCTGGGACGCCGGGCTGCAACACGCATGAAAGACCTGGGTTACGCCAATGTTCGTGTCCGGGTGGCCGACGGGTATTACGGATGGGAAGAGCATGCGCCTTTTGATCGGATCATCGTCACCTGTGCCGCCTCGCTGGTCCCCCCGCCTTTACTCAAACAGCTTAAGCCGGGAGGGAAAATGTGTATCCCGGTGGGTGGGCTTTATGCGGTTCAATATCTTACCCTCATAGAGAAGTCCATCAAGGGCGATATCACCATGAGAAAACTGCTCCCGGTCCGTTTCGTTCCCTTGACGAGAGCGCTTCGATAAAGGGGGCTCCCCTCCTTCATGGGTAACCGATTCTCCCAAAACCAAACGCCCACCCGTCACGCCTTCCTCATGTGCGCGGTATCGGGCGCCCTATTGGCCTATGAAATCCTGCTCATGAGGCTCCTGTCCATTGCCTATTGGCACCATTTCGCCTACATGGTCATCAGCATTGCCCTTCTGGGTCTGGGTGGGGCCGGATCCCTGGTATTCGTGACCTTTCAACGCATCCGAAAGAGGCTGGAGTCCTGGTTGATCATCCTTGCCTGCGCCACGGCGGTCTCGTTTCCCCTGTCTTTCAGCCTTGCGCAGATGACAGGTCTGGATCCTCTGAATCTGCTTTGGCAGGGGACCGAATGGTTTCGAATGGGGATCACCTACCTGGTGATGGCCCTGCCCTTTGTGTTTGGCGGCGGTATCGTCTGCATCCTCCTGACGGAACACGGAGAGAGGGCCTTCATGATGTATGGGGTGAATCTCTTCGGGTCCGCCGCGGGTGCCTTGGGCATCGTACCGGCCCTCTACCTGGGACCTCCCTGGGGCCTGATTCCCTTCTTGGGGGGGCTTGTCCTCCTGGGAACCCTCAGGATCTGCCTGCGGGCTTCCCGCCCCTTGAGAAGCTTATCCATCCTGTTGATTGCTTCAGGGGCCATTTTAGCGTTACAGTTGTTTCTGCCCCCGATTCCAAAAATCCATCATACAAAGGCACTCCCTATGGCCCTGGCACTTCCCGACGCCCACGTCGAGGCGAAACGGGCGGGTCCACTCGGTTTGATTCATGTCGTGGCGAGTTCCCATATACGTTACGCACCGGGACTCAGTCTGAATTATGGACTGAAGGGCGAGGTTTCGGAGGCAACCCTCCCTGAGCAGAAGGCCCTTTTCCTGGACGGAGAAGCTCTGGGACCTATCAACCGTTTTTCGGGGAACGGCCGGGAATCGGTTTACCTGGATTATACCACCATGGCTTTGCCCTACCATGTCCGGACTCCGCATCGGGTCCTGATTCTCGGAGCAGGAGGGGGGAGCGATGTCCTTCTGGCGATGCGGCATGATGCCCGGAAGATCGTTGCCCTTGAAATCAACCGTCAGATTTCCTCCCTGATGGCAGGCCCTCTGGCGGAATTCTCGGGGGAATTGAAGACCCGTCCGAATGTCGAATGGATCGAAGAAGAGGCAAGAAGATATCTATCCGGGACGCAGAAATCCTTTGACCTGATTCAGGTCTCTCTTGTCGATTCATTCGGGGCATCGGCAGGCGGCCTGCATGCCGCCCATGAGAATTACCTGTACACGACGCAGGCCCTTGCTCAGTATTTGTCGCACCTCACGGATAAGGGGATGCTTGTTATCACCCGATGGTTAAAGCTTCCCCCGCGCGACTCTTTAAGGGTAATCGCCACGGCCCTGTGTGCCCTGAGAATGACGAACCCTTCCGGCCGCCCGGAGCGGCACCTTCTCTTTGTGAGGAGTTGGAAGACCTGCACCGTCCTTGTATCAAAATCGCCCCTTAGCAGAGATGACCGGCTCAGGGCGGAGCGTTTCTGCGACGAACGGAGTTTTGATGCGGCTTATCATGAGGACATGATCCCGGCTCGGGCAAACCGATACGATGTTCTGGAGGAACCCTATTATTTTAGGGGAGCAAGCGCGCTCTGCGGTCCCGACGCGGATTCCTTTCTGAAGGCCTACCCCTATGACATCTCTCCGACAACGGATGATCGTCCCTTTTTCTCCCATTTTTTCCGATGGGACCGCGCCGGGTCGTTTTTCAGACAAATGGGCAGGGATTGGCTCCCCATGGTGGACCTGGGATATCTCTTTGTGTTGGTCACGTTGTTTCAGGCAATCCTGGGAGGTGTCCTGTTGACCCTGCTGCCCTTTGTTTTTGCCCGTTGGATAACCGTCTCCGGAAAGGCGAAGGACACCGTGCCGAGGGTATCCCAATACCTGGGGATGATATTCTATTTCGGGGCCATCGGAATGGGGTTCATGTTCATTGAAATGGTTCTTCTTCCAAAGTATACGCTCCTTTTGGGGCATCCGATCTATTCTGCCGCCGTGGTCCTGAGTACCATTCTTTTTTTTGCGGGCATTGGAAGCCTTTGGATCAGGCGCCTCAGGGGAACCGGCGGTACGTTTCTGTGGGTCGCGTTTGCGGTCATTGTCGGTTGTGTAGCGGTTCAGATCACGGCCGGAGACCATTTGTTCGAGCAGGTGCTGGCCTGGTCTCCGGGTGGTCGGGTGGCGACCGGCGTCTTCCTGATCTCCGTCCTTTCTTTTTTTTTGGGTTGGTTTTTTCCATCGGGCCTTCATCTGGCCGCAGAGCGATTTCCGGGATCGATTCCCTGGGCATGGGCTACGAACGGGTGTGCCTCGGTCATCGGCGCTGTTCTTGGTAAGTGTCTGGCCATGGGGTTGGGTTTTCAGTGGCTCCTGGTTTTCGCAGTCGGGCTGTACTTTTCGGCCACAGCCGTCTTTCAGATCCTCATGTCGAAAACTGAGCGTGCCTCCTCCTTTTGAAGTGATTTCCACAGATTGAAAAATGCTATTCTCATTTCGCGCGAAGATATCAGGGCGGGATCACGGTGAGAAAAGGGGATCTGAATATGATTTCCTGAGCAGGATAGTGAAGAGATGAAAACCCCCTTAACATTGAGACGTTGGTTTGGTATACAGAGGTGGCTCGGCGACGGGGGAAACAAACCCTTGAATTTCGCAGGATTCTGGAAACGTGCCCCCATCAACCTGAGAAAGCCGGATAACTCCCATCGAAAAAAAGGGGGTGGGCTATGGAAAAAAAGGTGCTTGACGCCATGAAGAAAGCAGGGAAGCCTTTGAAATCCGGGGAGATCGCGAAGATGATCAACGCGGATGCCAAGGAGGTTTCGAAAACCATAAACAATCTTAAGACGCAGGTAAAAATTACTCACCCAAAAGGTGCTTCTATGAACTCCTCTGATAATTCTTCATCGAACATGCGATATTCCCGTTGGTTTGTCATTGTCGTCGCTGTCTTCATTACTTGCCTGATCACGGCCAATATTGCCGCAGTGAAGCTTGTGAGTCTGTTCGGTTTTATCCTTCCGGCCGCCATTCTGGTTTTTCCTATCAGCTATATTACGGGAGACGTCCTCACGGAGGTCTACGGGTATCGACAGGCCCGGCGGGTTATCTGGCTCGGCTTTATATGCAATGCCACGGCTGTGGCGGCCCTATGGCTTGGTCAGATGCTTCCGCCGGCGTCTTTTTGGGACGGCCAGGTCGCATATGAACGTATTTTAGGCTATACGCCCCGTCTCCTGTTTGCATCATTCCTGGCCTACCTTGTGGGCGAATTCGCCAATTCTTACATCCTGGCTAAGATGAAAATAGCCACCCAGGGGCGGTGGCTGTGGCTTCGGACCATAGGCTCGACCCTGGTGGGGCAGGGGCTTGATTCACTTGTGTTTATCACCATCGCTTTTTGGGGCGTGATCCCCCCGGTCGCCTTGGTCGCGACTATCGTGACCCAATGGCTGGCAAAATCCATCTACGAGGCGGCGGTGACGCCTCTCACCTACCTGGCCGTGAATTTCCTAAAAAAGAAAGAAGGCGTTGATACCTATGATTACGAGACACGATTCAACCCGCTGCTGATCACAGAATAAATGCCGACCTTGGGTTCAATTTCACAATATAAAGCCTTGCCGAAGATCACCGCCTTTAAAAAGGCGGGAGATCAGAACCGGACGGCTTTGGCAAAAGAGATTAATCTGGAAGTTTGGAGTATAGAAAAACCTTCAAGCGGCCGTGATTTTTTAAACTTGATTTAATCCAAATGCCGCCGCAATTGATCAGAAGGTTTTCTCATCACTCCATCTCTCCAGTACTCCAAGACCCTCCGGTCTCTTTATTTTGATTGTTTTTTTAGTGAGGTTCGCGAAGCGACACCGCAACTTTAGTCACTCGACACTTTAGTCACTTGCAACTATTATCCCCCTCCGGGGTCAACTAAAACCCGGTCCCTGGGTCCGGGATTCTATAGCCCACTTCACCTGGGAGTGCGGCGATTCATTTTTTAATGGAACCTATCGGCGTTCGGAGCAGAAGACACTTTCAGCTTTGGACATGGATGTTTGCCCCACAGTTGGGGAACTCGACGGCGATATTGAACAGTGATTATTGAACAACAGGGGAGGAGCGTATGGATTTTTCTTTGACCAAGGAGCAACGGGACATCAAAAGGGCGGCAGCTGAATTTGCAGCTGGTGAGTTCGTGCAGGAGTTGGCCCATGAGTGCGAATTAAATCACCGCTATCCACGTGAGATTTATAAAAAAGCAGGAGAATTGGGTTTTATCGGTCTCGACTATCCGGAGGAAATCGGCGGCGGAAACCTGGGTGTCTTTGAAAACGTCCTTGTGGTCGAAGAATTCTGCAAAGCCGATTCCGGTTTGGGCATGGCCCTGCACCTCGGGTATCTTCCGGCCAAACTGGTGAAAATTATCGGCACACCGGTGCAAAGGGAGCGGGTGTTGGCCCCGGTTGTCAAGGGGGACTGGATATCAGCCGTTTCTTTTACAGAACCCAATCACGGGAGTGACCTGACTCGAGTCGAGACTATCCTTTCTGAGGTAGAAGACGGTTTTGTCCTGAACGGGACAAAACTCTTTACGACCAATGGCAGCTATGCGGATTTTACGGTGGTTCTCGCACAGGAGGACCCGGATGCCCCTCCCGGCCAGGGCATGACCACGGTCCTTGTCGAGCGGGACCCTGCCAGTTGGCTCGGGGGAACCATGGAGGTCAACGAGATTCCTCATAAAATGGGTATAAGGATGACCTCCAGCAGTGAGTTGGTATTCCGGGACCTGAAGGTGCCCAAGGAAAACATTATGGGAGAGAGGGGCCGGGGGCTTTTGAACGTCCTGGATTTCCTTGACGAGAGCCGGATTGAAATTGCCGCCCAGGCGCTTGGAAATGCCGAAGGGGCCTTTTTGAAGGCCCTGAATCATGCCAGAGAGCGGACCCAGTTCAAGAAAGCAATCATAGATTTTCAGGCTCCCGGGCAGAGATTCGCCCGAATGTGGACCAAACTGCAGTCAATGAAGTGGTTGGTCTATCATGCGGCATGGTTGTGTGATCAGAGGCGTGAAAAAATGTCGGAGGCTGTGGCCCTTTTTACGTCCATGGTCAAATATCATGTGCCCGAGACGGCCAAGGGGGTCATCGACGAGACCATTAATGTGTTCGGTGGATACGGGTATTTCATGGAGCAGGACGTGGAGCGACGTTACAGGGACAACCGAATTGTGGAGATCTACGAAGGGACCATAGATATACAGCTAAACAATATGGTCCGAATTCTGAAGAAATTGAACATGGATTTCATTGACTCGATCCTGCTGTAAAGAATCGCCGTGTGTCGACTTACATATGAAAAATGATAGTCTAACATGTTGATATTGAAGTAAAATTTTTATGTGATGGGCTGGTGGAGAACCAGGTAAACTCTGTGGGATACATGCGACGGTCGATTGGTTTGCAGGGGGCAATTAAGGCCTTCTCACCCAAAACCCTTGACAAAATAGGGAGTTAAGACTAACCTAGCGTAAACCTTTCAAGAAAGGAGCCCCTTATGACCCTCACGAAAGCCCACATCACAGAGAGCATTTATCACCAATGCGGCTTCTCCAAGAGTAAATCCATAAGGCTCATTGAAACCCTCCTTGAAATCATGAAGGGTAAGCTGGAATCCGGGGAAGAGGTCCTGATCAGCGGATTCGGGAAATTTGCAGTAAAAGAGAAAAACGCGCGACGAGGGAGAAATCCCGCTACCGGTGATGACTTGACACTGGAAGCGCGAAGGGTGGTGACCTTTAGGTGCTCCCCCGTTTTAAGGGGCAAGATGAATGGTCAAATGTGAAGTCCTGATTCGCGCACAGTCCTAAACGCAGACATACCCTAATAAAATGTCGGTCTGTTCCGGGACGGTCTCTTGACGGAGTTTTTCCCTATTGTTTCATGTGATTTTTCGTTGCTCCTGCCCCTCTAAAATTCATCGTGCCCCTTGCCGTGAGCTCCATTTCAAAAAGCCGTAGACGGTGCTCAGTGGCATGCAAGCCCTATTCATATTCTCGATGGTCCCTTTTGTCCTTTCCAAAGCTCGCCAGCCATATTCCTGTGAATTAGAGTCGCTCATGTCGATGGGCGGTCCCTGGGACATGCTGAATGACAAAGGAGATAACCATGAGAATGAAAAAACGCAGTGCAATGATATGACTATTTTTGTTCACCGTGGAATCATGCTAGCATAAAGGCCATTGATGATCTCTCTGGAACCGGATATCCTGTGCGAGGGGCATTTCGGCATTTGCAGGGGAAAACGTGAGGCCGCGGACTTCATAAAGTCTTTTCTTTAGGCCGACCATAGACCGACAGAGAGGCGTGGCTCAAGGCCGGATGATTGAATTCGATTCAAGAGAGGGTAAGGTCCCTAAAGGAGAAAAGATGACAGGAAAGGACTTACTGGAAGGAAAACGGATACTCATTGTAGATGATGAACCGGACATCTTGGACACACTGGAAGAGTTGTTGTCCAAGTGTATCGTCGTCAAGGCCTCAAGCTTTGCGGAAGCAGAAGAACAGTTGAATACCCGTCACTTTGATCTTGCCGTATTGGACATCATGGGGGTTGACGGTTACAAGCTTCTGGAGACTGCAAATAAAAGAAAAGTGACCGCCGTTATGCTGACCGCCCATGCCCTGAGCACCGACGACACGGTGAGGTCCTACAAGGAGGGGGCGGGTTATTATATACCGAAGGATGAAATAGCGCACATTGAGACCTTTCTTAACGACGTGCTGGAAGCCCGCATGAAAGGTAAGAATCCCTGGTGGCGATGGCTTCAAAGATTTGCGGACTATTACGACAAAAAATTCGGTCCGGATTGGCGCGATAGTGACAGGGAATTCTGGGAGAAGTTCAAATACTATGTCTAGGATCGAGTGCCGAAAGCATCTCGATTAATCGATTTTTGACAGTTTTCTGAAAAATGGTTGCGAAGCGACCCCTTAACTTCAGCCACTTTGTAACTGTTCAGGTTGTTTAGGCTGCAGGCTAAAGGCTATTAGTTTCCGAACCCTTCGCTATCCGCGCATTGATCGAAGCAGGGCGCCCAAAACCTTCTCGGCTTCCACAATACATTTCTTCTTTGGGGAATTCTCTGGTTGCTCGATAGATC